>Ga0326728_10002143_pt1 | contig 66900 bp, 59 predicted proteins | sample MB3enrmetagenome_FD_207602 | JGI IMG/M metagenome (GOLD analysis project Ga0326728, IMG submission 207602) | Lab enriched peat soil microbial communities from McLean, Ithaca, NY, United States - MB31MN | ecosystem: Environmental > Terrestrial > Soil > Wetlands > Peat | place: USA: New York... | reverse complement strand
ACCAGAAATTTCATCGCGGGCCTCCTGACCCGCTTGCTAAGCACGTAAGATGCCGAGTTTTCACACAGACTCTTACGCCCTGGGCCACATTATTTCGCCCCTGACGGGGCTGTGGACGGTCGCCCGCCAGGTTGAGAACTAATAGAGCGAACTTCTGACTCAGGACACTACAAGTCGCGCTGGGAAAAGCGGCGGATGGCCAAGGCGAGAGCCAGGATCATATACAGGCAGGCATAGGCGATCATGAAGCCGCTGGGGACGGAGATGGCGCTGAAGGGCGAGAAGCCCAGCGTATTCAAAATCGGGGACTGCATCTCGAAGGCGGCCCGGCGCCACAAAGCTTCGCTGGGCATGATGAGGCTGGCCGCGATACCCACGTTGAGGGCGCGCGGGCTGTGTGTAAAGGCGGCGGCTTGTTCGATCCACCCGCCGATGAAGGCGATGCCGTGCAGCCCCAGCACCACCACTCCATTCGTCAAGGTGGAAAAACTGGCGCCCATGCGGAACGTCAGGCAAAGCATCAGGACGCATTCCAGCCAGATCAGGACCGCCCCGCGCAGCACGTGATGGGGCAGCACGCCACCCAGAGTCCGCCAGCTCATTAAATAGGCTACACCTATGACCCCACCCACCATAAGCACGACGTAGAGAGTCAGCATGCCGGCAAAGCCCAGCCATTTTCCCAGCAAGACTTCCCAGCGTGAGATGGGCTTGGTGGCCACGGCCTGGATGGTCCCCGACGCCAGTTCCCCCGACAAGGTGTCCACAGAAGTCAGCACGGTCATCACGATCGCGATCGCATCCACGGCGTAAAGGCCGACCATGATAAAGGCGCTGACCCCCTCGCGGACCATGAGGGGATTGGATTTTGCGCCGAAGTCTTTCAGCTCAAAATAAATTCCGCATCCGAACAGACACAGAAACGCCAGCCCGGCCGCCAAGGCCATCCAAAGCACTTTTTTGCGAGCCGCCTCGCGAAAAGTCACGCCGGCCATGATCCAGGCGCCCATCAGAGGCCTCCGTCCGTGCCGACGATCTGGAGGAAAAGCTCTTCCAAGGAAGTCCGCTGCGGAGTGACTTCGTAAACGTCCACGCCCCGTCCGACCAGGAAGCGTAGGATTTCCGGCAAGGCCTCGGGGTCGCCGACCGTGAAGGTCAAGCGCTCACCTTCGACCCGCACCGCGGAAGCCCACTGGGAAAGCCCGCTGAGGGCTTCCTCCGAAAGCTTTCGCGCCCGCACGGCAACCCGCAGCGCCTCCCCTTTCGCGGCGCGCAAATCGCGCGACTCCAGGACTTCGCCGTGCTTGATGAAGGCCACGCGATCGCAGGTGATTTCGACTTCGCTCAGGAGGTGAGAATTCAGGAACACCGTGGCGCCCCGTGCGCGCTGCGCCTTGATGATATCGCGCACCAAGCGCCGGCCCACCGGGTCGAGGCCGGAAGTGGGTTCATCCAGGAAGATGAGCTCGGGATCGTTCAGCAGTGCCTGCGCCAGGCCAATGCGCTGCAACATCCCTTTGGAAAAATCCCGGAGCCGCTTGTCCCTGTGTTCCGAGAGACCGACCAAATCCAGCATGGCGGGGACGCGCCGGCGGAGGTCTGCCGGAGCGATCGCATACAGCCGGCCGTGAAAGCGAAGCAATTCTGTGGCGCTCAGCCAGTCATAAAAGCGGAAATGCTCGGGGAGGAAACCGATCTTGCGGCGAGCAGCCACCTCTCCGGCCGGCCGCCCCAGCACCAGGGCGCGACCGTCGCTGGGAGCAGCCAGACCCAGCAGGATTCTCATCGATGTGGTCTTGCCCGCCCCGTTCGGACCGATAAAGCCGAACACTTCGCCGCGCCGCACTTCGAGCGTGAGGCTGCGGACGGCCACTTTCTGGCCATAGACTTTCCGCAGCCCTTGCGTCTGGATGGCGATATGGTCGGTAGGCGGCAGTGATTCGACCCCTATTCAAGCGAATCGGCCAGCGGCACGGCCTGGTCGGCGCTGCCAAAGCCGGTCAGCGAGTAGATGATGCCATTTTTTACCCACAAGAGCGAGTACCCCGGCATCTCTCGCGCCCACCCTCGCAATGTGATGAGAGTACCCTGGACGCCATCCACACTCGTTGTCTCGTACGAGCCCGCGTCCCGCGGAATGGGCACGACCAGCGTCGAGGTCCAATCCACGGTCTGGCAGAAGGCCTGCGCATCCTGCGCACTCATTCCGGCCGCTTGCAGAGCCAGGGTGGCCAATTGCTGAATATCGAGTTCGGGGGGAACACTGACGGTCGGGCTGGGAACTTGCGCGAGCATCACGCAGCCGGCCAAATCGGCAGCCTTGGGCGGGTTTGCTGAACCCTGCTCATGGTGCTCGGGGCATTTGCCATAGATAGCCGCCACGGTTTTGGGAACATGAACCGCGAGCAGGGCTCCGTCAATGGAAGAGGGCAATTGGAGGTCGCTGCGCCCAAACTCGTCCAGGATGGCTTGCAGGCGGTCGCGGTTAAGGGTCATCTGGAAACCCTGCTCTCCCATGACGCCGATTTGCGGGGCATCCGAACGGTTTCCCAGCAGCCGAACCCGGAATCCCGCAAGCTGGCTGGCTTGGGCCGCATCGGCGGCGCTCTGGGGTTGGTCGGAGTGCATCGTCACCACGATGTTGTCGGAAATGAACTGGCCGATCATCTTCCCCGTCGAGCTGGCGCCCTGCGATCCTCCGAAGGCTTGCAAGTCAATAGGAACCACCGCAATCTTTTGGACGCGCAGCATGGCCAGCAGGCGCTGGCCCCAACTGCGGGCGGGAGCGAAACTGAAGCAGGCGACGAGAAGACCCAGTGCGGCCGCGGCCGCCCACGCCGGGCGCAATCGAGCCGAGAAAAGGCGGCTGAAAACCGAGGGGTGCGGAGCCTCCGGCCGCGCCTGGGCCTGGAAGCGAGCCCAGGCCAGCCGGGCGCCGCTGACTTCTTCCTCCCCGCGCGGCGCCAAGTCCGCCAGCGCCACGCGCACGTGCTCCGCGTCATGGGAAAGAGTCTCCGCCCTCAGCCGGCACGCCGAGCACGACCCCAGGTGACGATCGACTTCCTGGGACTGCTCGCCACTCAATTCGCCATCAAGTCTGGCTCGCAAGATCCCATCCGCAATGCAGTTCATGATGCCTCCTCGTTTCCGTACATTTCGCGAAACCGCTTCTCGAACGCCGCCTCGGCCCGCACCAGCATCGTCCCGACCGTTCCCAGCTTGACCTCCAGCGCATCGGTGAGTTCCCTGTAAGAAAGGCCGCTGGCACGCAGAATCAGGATTTGGGCCTGAGCAGGCTTTAGAGTGGCCAAGACTGCGCGCACGCGGCGGGCCCTTTCAGCGCGCAGGACTTCCTCGAGAGGATCAGCGGGGGCGCCGTCTCCCCGCAGGGCGCGCCCGGCTGCTTCCTCGTACTGTTTCCGCCGGGCCAGTGCGCGCAGGCTGTCAATTCCCAGGTTCGTGGCCGTGCGGCAGAGCCAGCCTCCCACGTTGCCGTCGGATTGCGGCCACCAAGGCTGCTGGTAGAGTTTCCAAAAGACGTCGTTAGCCAGTTCTTCGGCGCGCGTTCGATCGCCCAGCAACCGGTACAGCACACCGACAGTCCGGGCGTAGTGCTTGAGGAAGAGAGCTTCGAATCCAGCTCGCATCGAGCAAGATTCATCATTCGCGGTCACGATTTCTCGATCCGGGTTCAGCATGCCACGTAGTCCGCCCGCGCTTGCCACATCCACCGGCCGCCTCCTCGCCCGTACGGCCTTTCCTAAGGCTAATACGTCTCTCGCCGGAAAAATGTGGCATCGGGCGATCCCATTTTAAGCCTCTTCTGCCGGTACTGGGAAACCCAAACCCGAAGCCGTGGTTGTGCATCCGGTGCGAGTCTGGGGATCCGTGGATGTCAGAACGAGATATCGAGCCACCGACTTTGGTTGACCATCCCCCGGCCTTGTGGTATCAACCGGGATACAACTTCTGCATGGAGAAAACACGTGAGCCTACCCAAAGTCTTTGCCACTCGACCGCTACCGCAGCCGGCTTGCGAGCGCATTGCGGCGCGTTGCGCCCTGGCGGTGAATCCCCAAGACGTGCCGCTGCAACTCCGGCAGTTGGTGGAAGCCTGCCGCGACGTGGAGGGCTTGATGAATTCCGGCTCGCGGGTCAGCGAAGAACTGTTGCAGCAGGCCCCTCACCTGCGCGTAATAGCCAACGTGGGCGTTGGTTATGACAACATTGATGTGGCCGCCTGCACGCGCCGCCGCATCGTGGTGACGAACACTCCGGGCGTGCTGACGGAGGCGACAGCCGACTTGGCCTTCGGGCTGCTCATGGCCGCGGCGCGCCGTCTGGCGGAGTGCGACCGTTACGTTCGTGAAGGGCACTGGCATTACTGGCAGTGGGGGTACCTGTGGGGGACGGACCTCTACCAAAAGACGCTGGGCATTTACGGTCTGGGGCGCATCGGCCAGGCGGTGGCGCGCCGCGGCCGGGGATTCTCCATGCGTATTCTGCATTATTCCCTCGACCGCCTCACAGAAGCGCAAGAACAGGAACTCGGTGTGCAATTCGTGGACCCCGAGACGCTGCTGCGCGAAGCCGATTTCCTGAGCCTGCACGTTCCCCTTACTCGCCAAACGTACCACCTGATCGGGAGCAAGGAACTCGCGATGATGAAACCCACGGCCTTCCTCATCAACGCGGCGCGCGGCAAAGTGGTGGACGAAATCGCGCTGGTCGAGGCCCTGCAATCAAAGCAGATCGCCGGCGCCGGGCTCGACGTTTTCGAGAACGAACCCGACGTTCACCCCGGTCTACTTGCCCTGCCCAACGTCGTCCTAGCCCCGCACGTGGGTTCGGCCACTTCCCAGACTCGTCTGGCGATGGCGATGCTGGCCACTGATAATCTGCTCGCCGCACTCGACGGCGAATGTCCGCCCAATGCGGTCAACCCGGAAGTGCTGGTTTAGTGGTTTTGACATTCGGAGCTTGACTATCTGAGCCAGGTTTGGGGCCAGGGCGACCGGATCTTCCTTCATTTTTGACATCTTTTTTCCAATGTATCTTGCTTTCTTGACATTCATCATGAATCGCTGACCGACCGGACAAATTGTCCGAGTCTCGGCTGTCGCCCGCCGGAAAAAGTAGCCGTGATTCCGTACAAGCCCCCGGTGAACCTCGTGAGGATTCGAAGACATGCCCAGGCTCGTACAAGCTTGTGCAAGCTAGTGCAGGCTTGACTCGCTTACACCATGTCAATACATAACTTGAATGTTAAAAGAAAAGTCTGCCCGACCCTCTGTTTCAAAACCCGGACCTGATATCTGATTCTGCGCCCTCGCGTCCCCGGAGGGTTGGGTTTTTCGATCAAGGTGAACAAGTCCGTACTGCCAGCTTCACCGCAGTCCCGCTTGGGAGAGCATTTCCAGGAACTGTTTCAGGGTCCGCATATCGATCGATTCCGCCACCAGTTTACCGTCGCGATCGTAAACGAAACTCTTGGGGATTCCCTCAACCTGGAATAACTCCTGTACCTTGCCCCCCGGATCGAGCAGGACTGGATACGCGACGTGCCGCTCCGTGATAAAGGCTTCAACTTTGTTCTTGTCTTCGCCAGAAATGGCCAGGACCAAAAAGCCCTGATCTTTGAATTGCTGGTAAAGCTCCCCCAGGTCGGGCATCTCCTTGCGGCAGGGCGGGCACCAAGTGGCCCAGAAGTTCACCAGGACGACCTTGCCGCTTAGCCCCCGCAAGCTCCAAGTTTTTCCCTCCAGGTCCGTGAGCGTGAAATCGGCCTTCTCCCTCCGCTGGTCATCAGCGACAAGTTTGGCCATAGCCGCCGCGAACTGGGGAGATTCCAAAGACGCCTGCACATGCTCGTAGCGCACCAATTGCGCTAGTTCGATATATGGCGGCGCAGGCTCACCGCCCTTCTCCGCGGGTGGTTGGTCGCGCAGCGCTCCGGCTAAGGTTGTAGCGACCTCCTCCAAGGTATCGTGGCCGAAGTCGCCTTCCGTGGAGAGGTTGGCGAGGCTGTCCGCCAGGCGAAGCCTATTCGGTGAGGCGGGCAACTGTCGGATCGCGAGCGCCAGGTCCTTCGTCACATGCGCCCGCGTGTCGTCAGGCAATTCGCGAAGCCCCTGCAACTGCTCCATGATGGGCTTTTCCTGTTCGCTCCAGACGATCTGCTGCTCTTGGGCGACCGTCAGAGCGGATGGCAGCACGATGGCCATAATAATCATGATTACCCGTATTTTCATGAATCGCCTCAGTGATAGACGCTTCATTTATACAGCTTGGTCCCGCGGAGGTTTTACTATCCCGCCTTGCCCGTCGGGGATTATACCTTTTCTCTCGGGGGGTGGAGCAGACATCAGCGCTTAGATGTCTGCGAGCTGGCAATGCGGCAGCAATTGGAACTGGGGAGTCGCAGTCATGCGAAGAGCGTGCATGTCTGCGTCACGCTTCTACTGATTCCTGACTTCTGACTTCTTCCTCTTGCGTTTCCCCGCCGGCTTCTAAATAATGGAGGGATGCTGACACGAGATAATATTCGTCTGACGCTCCAAGGAGCGCGCGCCATCTTAGCGGCCGCGGAAGCGAAGGCGCGCGAAATCAAAGTCCCGCAGAACATTGCCGTCGTGGATGAAGGTGCGTACTTGCTGGCCTTCGCCCGTATGGACGGCGCCAAGCTCTCCTCTTCGGAAGTAGCGCTCACCAAGGCGCGTGCCGCTGCGCTGCGGCGTGCGGCCACGGGCCCTTCGCCGGCGAAAGGTGAGCCTAGCGTGATGCTCTCGCTGGGCCTCGCTCTGGCCACGGACGGCAAGCTCACCTGCATTCGCGGCGGGCTGCCACTGATTGTGAATGGCCAATGCGTGGGCGGCATCGGGGTGAGCGCAGGCACCGAGGACGAAGACGTCCTGGTGGCACAGGCCGGTGTGGAGGCACTGCAGAAGTTTTCCTCATGAAGCCGACAGCCCAATCCGCTGCCCTCGTGCATCCGGCCTATGCCCATGGCAAGGAACTGGCCCGGCAGATTTTCCATGAAACTACGGCGAGCATCGATGTGCGTCATACCATGCTCGCCAAGCTGAGATTCCAGGACGGCGTGCTCGAGGTGGGCAAGGATTCATACCCTATGAGCCGGCCGCCGCGCGTGGTGGCGTTCGGCAAAGCCGCAAATCGCATGGCGGCAGTGCTGGACGAAGTCCTGGGCGGATACATTGAGGCGGGTGTGACCGTGGGGCCGGCGGAGTCCACGAATAAGCTCGCGCGCTTCCGCTATTTCGTCGGCGGTCATCCCTATCCGACCGTCGGCAGCTTAGAAGGCGCGCAGGCCGCGGCGGATCTCGTTTCCAACCTGACGCCCGACGACACGGTCATCTACCTTGTCTCCGGCGGCGGCTCCGCCCTCCTGGCGCAACCGATCGATCGGAGCATTACGCTCGCCGACCTGATTGACTTCAACCGCGTGCTGGTGACCTCCGGCCTGCCCATTGAAGAAATCAATGTGTTGCGCAAGCACCTCTCCGCCGTGAAGGGCGGAAGGCTGGGCGTGCGCGCTTACCCCGCGCGGCAGCTCACGATTTTCATTTCCGACGTGCCAGATAATTTGCCCTCAATGATTGCTTCCGGCCCGACCTTTCCCGATGAGTCCACGGCCGGCCAGGCGTACGAACTGGCCGAACGCAGCGGCTTGGTCCCTCAATTCCCGGCGAGTATCCGGAAGTTCTTTGAGGGAAGGGAACTGCCAGAGACGCCTAAGCCGGACGACCTGAGATTTGCCAACTCACACTATTTCTGCCTGCTGGCAAACCGGGACGCGGTGGGGGGGGCTTTGGGGGCGGCGAAAAGACTCGGGTTCGACAGCCAAATCGACCGCGGTCGGTGGGACGCCGATTACCGGCAAGTGGTGCACGACAACCTGCTCGCCCTCGATGCGCTCTCGCAAGAACACCCGGGCCACCCTGTATGCCTGGTGGTCGGCGGAGAAGTGACCTGCCCGGTCACCGGCCCTGGCGTGGGCGGACGTAACCAGGCTTTCGTGCTGGAAGCGGTGCCGCAGATTGCGGGGAGGCGCCGCGTTGTGCTCAGCGCAGGCACCGATGGCCGCGACGGCAACAGCCCCACGAGCGGCGCCGTCGCGGACGGCCAGACTCTTTCGCGTGCCCAGGTCCTGGGCCTCGACCCCGCCGCCTATCTTGCGGGCAGCGATGCCTACTCTTTTTTTCGCAGCCTGGGCGACACGCTCGACACAGGGTTCACCGACAACAACGTGCGCGATGTGCGCATCTGGCTTGACTTCGGGGGTTGAGAACCCGTAGCGCCGACCTTTAGGTCGGCATAATCATCATCTCCTGATCTGCTGAGCTGAAGGTCAGCGGTACTTCTCTGTAGCGCCGAGCGTTACGTCGGGACTTTGGTTCCATCATCATGGAAGACCTTACGGGGAAAGTTGCTCTGGTAACGGGCGCGAGCCTCGGCATCGGGCGCGCCATCGCCGAAGCCTTGGCTCAGGCCGGCGTCGATGTGGCCGTCAACTACCTTCGGCACCAGACGGAGGCGGAAGAGGTGTGCGAATCGATCCGGCGCGGTGGAAGGCGCGCGTTCCCCGTGCAGGCGGATGTCTCGGAATCCGCGGACGTCACGCGCCTGGTGAAAACCGTGGAGGAGGGATTGGGGCCAATTGAAATCCTGGTCAACAACTCCGGCATCACGCGGCCCCAGCCGCTCGACGAAATTCGGGAAGAAGACTGGGATAAACTCATCACGGTGAACCTCAAATCCGCCTTTCTGGTCACGCAACAGGTGGCGCCGGGAATGCGGAGACGCCACTGGGGGCGCATCATCAATATTTCCTCGGTAGCCGCGCACACGGGTGGGGTAGTGGGGCCGCACTACGCTGCGTCCAAAGCAGGCCTGCTAGGATTGACGCATTCCTACGCCGCGCTCCTGGCGCGCGAGGGCATTACCGTAAATGCCATCGCGCCGGCGCTCATCTGTACCCAGATGGTGGCGGCAAATCCCCGCGCGCGTGCGGATCTAATCCCGGTGGGGCGCTTCGGCAAAGTCGAAGAAGTCGCGGACGTAGCCGTCCTGTTGGCAGGCAACGGTTATATCACCGGTCAGACTCTCAATGTGGACGGCGGTTGGTATATGACGTGAGAGAAGGGAGGTAGCGCGGACTTGTTTTGTAGGTCCGCGTTACACGGAATCTATAAGGAGAAACTTCATGCCGGAATCAATTGGATTCATCGGACTTGGAATAATGGGTCACCCGATGGCCACCAACCTTATTAAAGCAGGCTACAAGCTGGCGGTATACAACCGAACCGCCGCGAAGGCTGCCGGGCTCGTGGCGGCTGGCGCCCGCCTGGCCTCATCCCCAGCCGACGCCACGCGCGGTGCTGATGTTGTCATGATGATCGTCAGCGACTCCGCCGCGGTGGAAGAGGTCGTGGCAGGCAAGGGTGGGATTCTCGAGTCGCTCGGCGCCGGAACGCTCGTCATCGACTCGAGCACCATCAGCCCCACCGTCAGCCGCAAAATGGCCTGCTTGGTGGCCGGCAAAGGCGCAAGCTGGATCGACGCGCCCGTGACTGGCTCGAAGCATGGCGCAGAAAAAGGCGAGCTGACCTTCATGATCGGCGGCGACCGCGCTGCCTTTGACCGCGCCCTGCCTATCCTCCGGGTACTCGGCAAGAAGCATATTTACTGCGGCCAGCAGGGGCTCGGTCTCTCTGCCAAGCTCGCGCAGAATACCATCCAGGCCACCACGCTGGAAGTTTTCTGCGAGGGCCTCGTGCTGGCGGCCAAAGCGGGAGTGCGGCCCGAGATCATGATGGAAATCATCCAGTCGAGCATGGCGCGCGCCGCGCTGACCGACTTCAAAGCCCCGTTTATTTTCAAGGGAGACTTCACGCCCTACTTTCCGCTCAAGCTCATGCTCAAAGACCTGGAATTGGCCGCCGAAGCCGGCTACGCGCAGGTTGTTCCCATGCCGGTGCTTGCCGCCGTCAAAGAAGTTTATATGGCCGCCAAGGCCCAGGGGAAAGGCGACCTGGACTACGCCGCCGTCGTCACCGTCCTGGAGGAGTTTGCCGGCGTGAAGGTGCGAACCTAGCCCATGCTGTTCACTTGAGGGTTTCAGGAAACCAATTCGCGACGGGCGCCGCGTGCAACTGGGTCAAACGGGCGTTGCGGACTCTCTACCCGGCGCTGCGGGCGAGCGATTTTCCCACCGGGAGGGCGTCCTCGGTGGGGACATAGGCAACGCTGTAAGCGAACGTTCCTTCGTTGCGCAGTTCCTCGATACCCACGATCCGGACGGCTGAAAAGACACTTGCCCCCTCCCGCGCAAAGGGCAAGGCTGCCTCCACGACAGCGCCGATGCCATAGTGACGATGACTCTTGAAGCGGAAGCCGCCGCACCAAACCGTTTCCGTCAACGCCACCTCGTTCCCGAGCTTCTGATGACGAACGCACACTTCCGTGGCCAGGCTGATGCAGACTTGTTTTGACGTGTCCGGGTTGGGAGTCGGCGGCGGAACCTCGGGGGTTTCCGAACCCTTGGCTTCCTGCAGCGATACCTGTCTCCATGCGCTAACCCGCCGGTCAGTACATTTCCGGCAGGGCCGCATGAGGCACTGATTCGCCACCAGGACTTCCAGGGCGAAGGTATCGAGGTGCGTAACTTCTCGCAGCCCGCAACCCAGGCATTCCAGGAGAACCCGCCCCGCGGCGCGATCCGCCTCATCCATCGGGGGGAATTCGATACCCCAGATGTTCACCTGAGGACCGGCTATTTCCAGACCGTAGCTAGTTAGTCCGCCTTCCTGGCCGATCTGGCCCACGACTCGCGCCAGGGATTCAATTCCCGTCCGGTAACAACGGAGGGTGAGCGGCTGCTGGGGCAGCAAGACGCGATCGGAAACAACCTTGGCCCCGTGCCGGCTAACGACCAGAGTACGCGTTTGCTCTGCGAAATTCCTGCCGGCGGCGTCAACTCCACCTAATTGAATTCGAAGTTCAAGTTCAACACGGTCGCTGCGACGTTTGTCAATGCTCAGCACTTAGCACCCCTGAGGGAAGTATCCGGGAATCCAACACGGTGCAACTGAGGATTCCGGGAGCAAGCATACAACAACCCAAGCCGCTCCGCCACTGAACGCATGACCCTGCGGAGTTAATACGTCATAGATTACCATGCTTCCCCTCTGCCCGGCTCTTTTCGGGTACAGTTGTTTCTGCGAATATTCTCCGAACCCACCTTGCCGGGGGATCCTCGAATGCCGCTGGCTTCCCCTCCGTCCTGTGGTATATTGCGCAGTTCAAACTGCCTAACGAGAGTCAAATCCACAGAAGGAGAATCAAGGTGCGTAGGTTCTGCTGGCGTTTTTGTTCTCGTCGAGTCTCACTCACCCTGGCTGCAACCACCTGCTGTCTCGTGCTTCCCGGTGCTCTGGCTGCAGCCCCCAGCCCGCGCCACGTGCCGGACCGCGTCCCGCCCAAGCGTTCGGCGCAGATTCGCGATGGCTTCGGCATCAACTCCAACCTGCCGCGCGATCCTTATCTGCCCTGGAATCGCTGGTGGTGGACCCGCATGTTTGATGCGGGTGTGAAGTGGATTCGTATTGGACAATACGAGAACAGCTCCGAGCCGACCAGTTGGGACTGGGTCGAGCAGAAACGCGGCGTCTACTCGATCTCCTCGGAGGTTGACGACTATGTGAACTCGCTGGTCGAGAACGGCGTGGATATTCAAGTGCAACTCATGTACGGAAACCCGATGTACACTTCGCCGGCCGGTAAGAAGCCCGACCAGATCACGCCCGAACCCGGCAGTTTCCATAATGACGACCGCAGCCTTTACTCCATCTTCTGGCCACCCACCACCCCGGAGCAGATCGCGGCGTTTTCGAAATATGTGCGCTGGACGGTGGACCATTTCCGCGGCCGCATCCATTATTACGCGTTGTGGAACGAGCAGGACATCGGCTACTGGAACCCTTGGGGGAATCCCGAGGAATACGGACGCCTGCTCAAGGCGTTCGTCCCGGCCGTGCACGAGACCGATCCGGAGGCCAAGGTCATTTACGGCGGTCAGGCCGACCCCAGCCGCGATTTTGCGCAGCGCGCCCTCGACACCTGCCAGTGCGCCGCCGGGATCGACGTTTACGCCTACCACACGTACCCCGGCTACGGCCAGAACCTGAATCCCGAGTCGATGGACTCCGGCGCTTACGGAACGGAATCCCCGGCCAAGCTGCGCGAGCTCGTCCGCAACTACCCGGGCGTCCGCAAGGATATTTCTTTCTGGGATGACGAGTTCAACTCTATCCCCTCCTGGATAGGGTCGGATGAGTCGGTGCAATCCAAGTACGTCACGCGGGGCCTGCTCTACAACTGGGCTGCCGGGGTCAAGACTTTCGTCTGGCTGCTTGCCGCCGGGGTCGATGGCAACGAGTACGATGACTTCGGACTGGTCCACGGGCTGCGGCTTCTGCCCGACGATTTCACGCCACGGCCGGTGCTCTCAGCGTTCCAGAACACCAACGCTCTGTTCTCCGATACCAAGCCCGACCCGGCAATCCAAATCCAATCGAGCGATATAGCGGCGATGCACAGCCTGGAGCGCGCACCATTCCTTGCTTACGGTTTCCGCTCCGCTTCCGGGAAGGCCATCGTCGCGTACTGGCTGGCTGCGCATAGTAATCCCGGAAACGTTTTCCCGCCCCTCGCCGCTACGCTGACTATCAAGAACTCCGGCATCGAGCACCCGGTGCTCATCGATGTGGTTTCCGGCGAGATCTCCCCGCTCAGTTGGAAGCAAGGCACGACGGACACAATCCTGAGCGCACCCGTCCGCGACAGCGTGCTGGCCGTCGCCGACGAAAACTATTTCGATTGGGATGTTTTTCCGGAAGCGCCCAGTTCTTTGAACGCGCGCTCTGCCGGCGGCGCCGTGGAACTTTCCTGGGAGGTGCACGGCAGGGACACTACTGGGGTCGCGGTCGAACGCCGTTCGGGTGGTCACGGTACTTGGGAACTCGTCGTCAAGCTCGGTGGGGACGCGAAATCCTATCGCGATTCCAGCGTCACCTCCGCGCAGGAGCTTTGTTACCGCGTGCGGGCGCTTAACAACGCAGGGGAGTCCGCGTACTCGAATATTGCTCGCGTCGCGATGTGAACGTTGATCTAATTTTCCTGCCCTCGCTCCCTTGCGAGAAAGGGTGGACCGCGACCGGCGCTTTCTCCAGCCGGGGGGAAAGGGGCCCACGTTTTGCGGGATAAGGAGTCAAGCGAGAGCAAATTGAAAAGCAATTCTCTGAAACCACTTGAATGTTTGCCCACGGGTTCGAGTTCGAACCTTATCTGAGCCATTAAGGAGAAACGTCCATGGGAAAACTCGCCATCGCCGGTGGTAAGCCAATTCGCAAGCAGCCTTTCACTGCCTGGCCTATCTACACGCAGCAGGAAGCGCGGGGGCTCGGGAAAGTTCTTGCCAGCCGCAACTGGGGCGGCTATCCCTTCCCTAACAAGATTGCGGACGCTTTCGCGCAGAAATTCGCGCGCTTTCACGGCGCGAAATACGGCTTAGCCGTGGCGAACGGCACCGTAGCAATAGAGATTGCCCTGAAAGCGGTAGATATCAAGCCGGGCGACGAAGTCATTGTGCCGGCCTACACCTGGGAAGGCACAGTTGGTCCCATCCTGCTGCTCAACGCCGTGCCGGTTTTTGTGGACATCGATCCCGCTACGTACTGCCTGGATGCGAAACTGATCGAGGCGGCCCTCACGCCGAGGACCCGCGCCATCCTTCCGGTGCACCTGGCGATGCGCTTTGCCGATATGGACGAGATCTGCCGCATCGCCGAGGCGCACAACCTGGTGGTCATCGAGGACTGCGCGCACGCCCACGGCGGCAAGTGGCGCGGCAAGGGCGCGGGCGCCACGGGAGACCTCGGCTGTTTCAGCTTTCAGTCGAGCAAGCTCATGACTTCGGGAGAAGGCGGCGGCGTCATCACCAGCAGTCTGGAATTCTACGAGCGCGCGCAATCCTATACGAACTGTGGACGCGCCAGCGTGACGGACCAGTATCAAAACCGCCTGATCGGCTTCAACTACCGCATCACCGAACTGCAAGCAGTGATTCTGGCGGCGCAACTCGAACGTCTGCCCAAGCAGGCCAAAGTCCGCCAGGCGAACATGGTCTACTTTGAAAAGCGCCTGCGCGGGACACCCGGCCTCGGTTTCCTCGCGCCCGACAAGCGCCAGACGCGCGTGGCGGCCTACCAATTCGTTTTCAAGTATCTGCCCGAGCACTTCGGCGGAATCCCGCGCGCGGCATTCCTGGGCGCGCTGCAGATGGAGGGCGTTCCCTGCGATGGTCTCTTCTACGAGCCGGTCTATAAGAGCGCGCTCTTTCCGGTCGTTGCGAGCGATTGGCCGGCGCTCAGTTGGGGCCGCGCCGAGCCTCTCGATTTGAAAACCAGTTTCCACTGCCCGGTCTCTGAGCGTGCCGCTTACGAAGAATCCGTCTGGCTGCCGCACCACATTTTCCTGGGTTCGAGGCAGGATACTGACGACATCGCCGACGCCGTGCTGAAGGTATGCCAGAATATCGAGGAGTTGCGCGGCCTCAAGCATCCGGCGATCGAAGTGAAAGCGATGAGCCGCGCGGAGCGTCCCCGCGTCGAAAAGCGGCAGTGGTAGGAATGGGGTCAGGGCGCGAGCGGTGCCTCCATTAACCTGTTACAATCACCCCCTATGTCGTCTCAGCCCGGCGCTGCAGGACCTGTCGTCAAACTGGACGAGCCGCTCAAGCCCTACACAACCTTCAAGATTGGCGGCCCGGCACGATTCTTCGTGTGCGCCTCGACGCCGGAGCAATTCCGGGAGGCCTTGGCCCTGGCCGCCCAGCATACCCTGCCGCTTTTTGTGCTGGCGGGAGGCAGCAACCTTCTGGTGAGCGACCGCGGCTTTGCGGGCGTGGTCGTGCATCCGGTCGAGCGCGGAATCAAGCTGCTCCACGAGGACGAGGAAAGCGCCATCCTGGAGGTGAGCGCTGCCGAGACCTGGGACGACGTTGTCCGCCACGCTGTGGAGCGAGGCTGGTGGGGAATCGAGAATCTCTCGCACATCCCTGGCCAAGCCGGTGCAGCGCTAGTGCAGAATATCGGCGCCTACGGTCAGCAGGTCAGCGACGTCGCACAATCTGTGGAGGTCGTGGTGATCGCTAGCCGAGTGCTCCGGACGCTGAGCGCGAGCGATTGCGGTTTTGGCTACCGGCGCAGCATCTTCAACAGCACGGCGCGAGGGCAATTCATCATCGTGAAGCTGGTCCTGCGACTTGCGCGGGGCGTGCGCCCGCATCTCGATTATCCCGATGTGCAAGCCTATTTCGCCGAGCGCGGAGTCGGCCGTCCCAGCCAGGCAGAAATCCGGCAGGCCATCATCACCATTCGCGACAGCAAGTTTCCCTTTCCCCGTGAGGAGCGAGGCGGAAACGCGGGTTCGTTCTTCAAAAACTTGTTGCTTTCCCAGGAAGAATACGCGGTGCTTTGCGCCCACCTCCAACGGAATTTCTCACCCCGGGAAGTTGCGCGCTTGGAAGAAATTCGCAAACGGTTTCCCTCCGCGCACAGGATCAAAATCCCCACAGCTTTCTTGATCGAGGTTTGTGGCCTGAAAGGTCATCGTATCGGGGGCGCCCAGGTGAACGAAACCCAGCCGCTGGTTCTGCTCAACCAGGGCGGGGCCACGGCGCAGGACGTGCTGGCTCTGGCCAGGTACGTTCGGTGCACCGTGCGCGCCCGCACGGGCATGACCATTTCGATTGAACCGGAACTGGTTGGGTTTACTGACCAGGAAATGGCTGAGTTTAATAAGCTTGAGGGCATTTATTGACAACCGTGCATCTTTCACCCGCCTTGATGCTCTCACCGGTTCGAGCTTTGAGCCTCGCGTTCGTGTGGCCCCAGCCGCTGGCGCCAGCGCATAATCTCGGTATCTCCATGCTGGTCGCAGCCCTTCCCCTCGCCGTTGTCCTGATCCTGATGGGCGGGCTGCGCAAAAGCGGCGCATTCTCAGCCGCGGCGGGTCTGGCGACGGCAATCTGCGTGGTGTTGGTCGTCTGGCGGATGCCTGCACAACTGGCATTTCTGGCCGTCGCATTTGGTTTTGTCTTTGCGCTATGGCCGATCCTGTGGATTGTGTTCTCCGCGCTCTGGCTTTACAACCTTTCGGTCGAAACGCACAACTTCGATTTGCTACGGCGTTGGATGAGTGAACATGCCTCCGGGGACCCGTGTATTCAGGCCATCCTGGTGGCTTTTTGCTTCGGAGCCTTACTGGAAGGCACAGCCGGATTCGGCACGCCTGTGGCGGTGGCAGGCTTCCTCTTGCTCGGATTGGGTTTCCCTGCCCGCAAAGCGGTGACCCTAGCCCTGGTCGCCAACACCGCGCCCGTGGCTTTTGGAGGACTCGGAATTCCCATTGTGGCTCTGGCCGGCGTGACCGGGCTGAACACCCTGAAGCTCTCCGCCATGGTGGGACGTCAGCTCCCCTTTATAGCTTTGCTCTTGCCGGCGTATCTGGTTTGGATGGTCGCGGGGCGCAAGGGATTGAAGCGGGCGTGGCCCGCAGCACTGGTCGGTGGCGGGAGTTTCGCCCTTGCGCAATTCGCCTCGTCGAACTACTGGGGACCATACGCCACGGACATCCTCGCTGCCATGTTCTCGACGGTCTGCGTGGTTTGCTTCCTGCGCACCTGGAAACCCGCCGCGGCGAGCGAGACTGCAAACCCGACCGCCAGCACAGAGGCCCTTCTCACCCGCAGGGAGTCGTTGGCCGCGTGGACGCCCTGGGTGCTGCTTGCTGTTGTAATGGTTGCCTGGAGTTACTTCCAGCTTTTTGCTGTTGCGCAGAAGACTCTCCCCATTCCTCATCTGCACAATGGGGTTTTCATCACGCTCTATCACAAGCCCTATGCTGCCCTATTCTCGTTTCAGCCTCTCGCAGCAGGAACCGCCGCACTCACGGCAATGATCCTGACGGCCTTGCTTTTTCGCATTTCACCCAGCCTCGTTGCGAAATCGGGGATCAAGACTTTGCGGCAACTCCGTAAACCGGGACTGACGGTGGGTCTCATCGTCGGGTTGGCTTACCTGTACAATTACTCCGGCATGGCCTTCACCTTGGGCGCGGCTCTGGCAGGTTTGGGAAAACTCTTCCCGCTGGTCAGCGGGTGTCTGGGTTGGGTCGCCTGCTTCTTAAGCGGCAGCGACACAGCCAGCAACCTCCTCTTCGGAAACCTACAAGTGGCCGCCGCTCACCAGATCGGCGTAAACCCTGTGCTGTTGGCCGCCACAAATTCTTCCGGGGCCGTCGCCGGGAAGATGATCTCTCCGCAGAATATCGCTGTGGGAGTGACGACAGTGGGCTTGGTAGGGCGGGAAGGAGAAGTCCTCCGGTCCACGTTCGGCCACAGTCTGCTCCTAGCACTTCTACTCAGCCTGATCGCCTTCGCGCAGGCCTACTGGCTGGTTTGGATGATTCCTTAGGAGGCTGCGCGGCAAGACCGCCAAGACTGTCATCCTGAGGAGCCGCAGGCGGTCCCGTTCGCTTCGCTCAGGGCGGGCTCTGAGTGAAACTAAGGAAGAATCGCCGCATTTGCCTGATTCTACAAATGCAGAGATTCTTCGCTGTGATGACAGCAGGGAAGCGTTGAAAATCCCCAATCAATCAGCTAACCTACCTTCGCCTTGGTCGTGATCCTGATTTGGCGTTGCGATCCAAGAGGCGACTAAGGGAGTCTGGATGGATTCACCGACAGCTTCGCTTCCCGCTGGGACCGCCGCCCGCGGCCGCAGTTCCACGCTTGCGGCCTTGTTCGAGACGTTACGGCCGCAGCAGTGGGTTAAGAATGGGTTTGTCTTTGCTGCACTCATCTTTTCGCAGAGCCTCACCCGTGGGGACCGCTGCCTGCGAGTCACCCTGGCGGCACTGGTTTTCTGCCTGATCTCGAGCGCGGCCTACATTCTGAACGACATTCTCGACGCGGCGGAGGACCGGCGCCATCCCACCAAGAAGTTCAGACCCATCGCCGCGGGGCGAATCAGCCCCAGCGTGGCGGGAATGGCTGGGGTGTTGCTGGGGGGCGCCGGTCTGCTCGGGGCCTGGAAGTTGAATGCGGGTTTCCTGGGCATCGTCGTCGCTTACCTGGCGCTGAACGTTCTTTACTCCAGCTTCTTGAAGAAAGTGGTTCTCTTGGATGTGTTTATTGTGGCGGCAGGATTTCTGTTTCGCGTGATCGGAGGGGGGCTGGTGATTCAAGTCCCCATCTCTCCCTGGTTGATTGTGTGCACGACGCTGCTCGCCCTCTTCATCGCCTTGAGCAAGCGCCGGCACGAACTGGTGTTGCTGGGGGCGCAAGCCCCTGAGCACCGGGCCATCCTGGCGAGCTATACGCCCTACTTCCTGGACCAACTGATCGGCATCGTAACGGCATCCACGGTGGTCACCTACGCGCTCTACACACTGTCGCCGGACGTGCAGAGCAAGTTCCCCGGCAAGCGGCTGGAAATCACGATTCCCTTCGTGTTGTTCGGGATATTCCGTTATCTCCATCTGATTCATCACCACGAGCAAGGAGGAAATCCCGCGCGGGTTCTATTTACAGATCCTGTATTACTTTCAGTAGTGCTAATCTGGGCGGCATCCGTGATCTTCATCATCTACCTTTAGGATGGCTTCCGGCGCCGAACCGGGCGTGAAAGCTCCAGACGATGCCAGCGTCCGCCAGCGGACCTGCCCAAGGACAAAGAATCGAGCTGCCCCGCGCTTCTTCTGGAGATGAAGACACCGACCATTGGATTCAAGACGGGAGATCTCTCCGGCTGGGGCCGCTTCCCGGTGGAAGCGTGCCACACTTTCCGGCCGGAGAAACGGAGCGAGGTAGCGGCGATTCTGGCGTCGGGGCTCGAGCCCTCCTATATTTCCCGTGGCCTGGGGCGCAGTTACGGTGACGCCGCGCTGAATGGCAACGCGGGAGTTATCGGGCACGTCCTGCTCAACCGTTTTCTCTCCTTCCACGACGCCTCCGGCGTGCTCGAATGTGAAAGCGGAGTGAGCCTCGCCGAAATCATCCAGTATTTCCTGCCCCGCGGCTGGTTTCTTCCCGTGACCCCGGGGACGAAGTTCGTCACGGTGGGCGGGGCCATTGCCGCGGATATTCACGGCAAGAACCATCACCAGGATGGATCGTTTTCGAATTTCCTGCTGGACTTCCAATTGTTGATTCCTGCCGGCGGAGTCCTGCTTTGCTCTCCCACCTCCCATGCCGAAGTCTTTTGGGCCACGGCGGGCGGCATGGGTCTGACCGGCGCCATTCTGAGCGCGCGGCTGCAACTGCGCCGAGTAGAGTCCGCCTATGTTTGGGTGGATTATCACAAAGCCCGCAACCTCGAGGATTGCCTGTCGATCATGGAGGAGTCAGACGAGCGCTACCAATACTCCGTGGCCTGGATTGACGCCCTGGCGACCGGCAAAACGATGGGGCGCAGCGTGCTGATGCGCGGCAATCATGCTGCCGCCGCGGAGTTGCCGGGACGCGTGCGGGAGCCCCTGTCGCCCCGCGCCGGCTCCGAGCGGAACCTGTGGTTTGACTTTCCACCGGGAAGTTTGAACTGGCTCACGGTCAAGGCGTTCAATACCGCTTACTATGCCCTGCAGCATAACAGTCCGCGGCAACTCGTCAACTTTGAAAAGTTCTTCTATCCTCTGGACGCCCTGCTGCATTGGAACCGCATGTATGGGAAGCGCGGCTTCGTCCAGTACCAGATTGCGCTTCCGCAGGCCAGTGGGCGGGAAGGGTTGCGCATCATTCTTGACCGGCTGGCGCGCTCGGGGCGCGCGTCGTTCCTGGCGGTCTTGAAACGTTTCGGCGAGGTCGGTCCCGGCCTGCTTGCCTTTCCACTACGCGGCTACACCCTGGCGCTGGATATTCCTGTGGCCCGCGGGCTCCTCCCCTTTCTCCACGAACTTGATCGTATGACGCTGGATTACGGGGGACGAATCTATCTAGCGAAGGACGCCGAGCTGCGAGCCGAGGATTTTGCCGCCATGTACCCGAACCTCGCATCCTTCCGGACGATCCAAAGGAAATTGGACCCGCAAGGCTTGCTATCTTCTTCCTTGGCCCGGAGGCTGGCGATTGTTGAAAGGCAGTGACGAGTGGCGAGTGATGAGTGACAAGCGAAGAAAGGCCGGAACTGTGACAAGTGACAAGCGAACAAGCGCCAGGTGGGGTGTGTTTTTCTGCTCGTCACTCGTCACCTGCCACCCGTCACTGCTCTTGGGGGTGGTTCCGTGCCGAGCGTTTTAATCTTGGGAGCCGCGTCGGGCATCGGCCGAGACTTGGCGGCAGAGTTCGCGTCGCACAATTACGATCTGATCCTCGCCGGTCGCGACCTTGAAGAGTTAAAGGCTCTCTCCGCCGACCTGAACCTGCGCCACGGCGTGAGCGTCCGCACCCAAGGCTTTGATGCTCTGGACTTCCCGGGCATGGGACAAGCGCTCGCGGCCTGCCTGCCGCCTGCCGGCAAGGCGCTGGAGGGCGCGGTTCTCACGGTCGGCTACCTGGGGGACCACGACGCGGCGCTCGACGATCTCGAGGAAGCGCGCCGGATTCTGGACACGAACTTCACCGGGCCTGCCCTGGCGCTGAACATCCTGGCGAAGTATTTTGAGCAGCAGGGAAAGGGATTCCTTTGCGTGCTCTCATCGGTTGCGGGCGACCGTGGCCGCGCGAGCAATTATCTTTATGGCTCCGCCAAGGGCGGCCTGACAACCTATCTCCAGGGCCTGCGCAACCGGCTTTACCACCGCGGAGTCCACGTCATCACCGTGAAGCCAGGTTTCGTCGATACCCGCATGACCTATGGCCGGCCCAATATGCGGTTAGTCGCTTCACCGCAAGTTGTGGCGCGAGATATCTACAAGGCCGTCGAGCGCGGGAAGAGTGTGGTTTACGTTCCCTGGTTTTGGCGAGTTATCATGTTTGTGGTGCGTATTATGCCGGAGGGTCTTTTCAAGAGACTGCATACGTGATCGGATGACGATGCCCAATTGCTCTACTTCACCCCAAGACGGTGATGCGACGCCACAATCTCTCCGCCTGACTGGCCGTGACCTGACGGCCATGGGACTGCTCGGGGCAAGCCTGGTGGGCATGTTCTGGAGGGTCCTGTTCACGTCCGCGATGTTCTTTTACCGTGACGTCTCCAACTACACCTATCCTAGCACTCAGCTCATCCGCGAGATCTGCCGGCAGGGTTCGCTTCCTTACTGGAATCCTTATCTGAATTACGGCCAACCCGTGCTGGCGAATCCCAATATGCTTTTCTTCTATCCCTACACACTGCTGCTCATTCTTCTGCCCTTCGATCTCACCTACAGCTTGCACTTCGTTGTGCATTTCGCTCTGGCGGGAATCGGAACCTACCTGCTGGCGCGGGCCTGGGGACAGTCGTATATGGCAGCTTTCTTCGCGGCTTTCGTCTTCGCTTTCAGCGGGCAGGTGCTCTCCTTGGGTAACGTCTATAACACGGTGGCCTGTTGTGCTTGGATCCCTTGGGCCTTGCTCGCGACGGACCGCGCCCTGGAGAGCAAACGCCTGCGTTCCTGGGTTCTGCTCATCGTGGTTTTCTCGCTGCAATGGCTCGCGGCTGAACCGCTGACCATGATGGCGACGTTTGCCCTTTCGTTCGCCTACGCTTTCTATCGCTGCGGCGCAGGACACAGACTTTGGTCCAAACCAAACTTCCGGCTGCTCGCGATCTTCTCCCTGGTCGGCTGCGGAATGTTACTGCTCTGTGCGGTACAGCTTCTGCCGGCCTCCGGCCTGCTCAGCAATTCTCGCCGCGGGAATGGTCTGAGTTTCCACGAGACCACCTTTTGGTCGGTGAACCCATTTTCCTTCCTGGATATTCTCTTGCCGAATTTTTCCGGCTCCCCCTTGGCTGCCCCCACCGGCTGGCTTTGGCTGATGTCGGATCGAAACGGCCCCTATAATCCTTCGAATTTCCTGGGGTTCGTGCCGCTCTTCTTTGCGTTGGTGGGCTGGGCGATGGGCGCCGATCGCCGCCGCAATTTTGTCGCCGGCGCGGCGGGAATTCTCCTGCTGCTTTCCTTCGGCCACTACACACCGGTCTTCGCCCTGGCCCGTTTACTCCTGCCGCCGCTTACATTCGTACGCTTTCCCATAAAGCTGCTGGTGCATGTCATGTTGCTTGTGGCGATTCTCGCCGGGTGGGGGTTTGATGCCTTGCGTAGCGCGGTTCCTCCCTGGGTGGCTCCATACAAACGCCTGGCGTTGCCGCTGCAAGTTTTTTTGAGCGGCACGGTCCTGGTTCTGGGCACAGCGTGGCTCGCGCCCGGTCTCCTTACGTCGCCTGTCCACTGGGCGCTCCACCACCTCGCGGATCCCCCTTTTGACATCGACAAGATTCCAGGCTTTCTGGTGGCCATGGTCCGCTTGCAGTTTCCCGGCTTGGCCGGATTCTGCTTGGGCGGGCTGGCGCTGATCATCGGCCTGGGACAGGGGAAAAAGTGGGCGCGCCCGGGCCTGTATATCTTTGCACTGCTGGCGATGGGCCAATTGGCTCTGGAGAACTCCGATGCGAATCCCACCGTGCCGAAGAGCTTTTACACCTTTCGGCCGCCTGTGCTGGCCGAATTCAAGGACCCACCCGGAACCTATCGCTATCTATCGTTATGGCCGGTTAATCAGACGGCCGATCCCACCAATTTGCAAAGCTTCGTCAGTTTTCAATCCATTCCCGCCGCTGACGGCATCACGCCGGTTGCGCAAGGAGCGTTTCAGGCGCGGCTCCAACTCGGCACCGGCTCCATGTTCTACCGCGTGGAGGGAAGCATTAACCTCGACCAAGAGCGCTCGTTGCCCCCCTTTCTCTACGATGTTGAGATCTACCTCGATCGCACCAGGTCGGACCCCCTGCATTACCATTGCTTGCTCGGCCGCACCAATGTGAAGTACATCCTTCGGGCCAAACCGGTCGATTCCGCCACCACGCGGCTGATCGGCGACGTCTTCAATGGTTCCCCCCTTCCGAGTCATTTGTATGAAGACCTGTGTTTTGTCCCGCGGACTTATGTGGCGGGTAATTCCCTGTTCACAATGGACTCCGCAGAAACGCTGGACCGCCTGGCATCGCGGGATTTCGATGCGCTCAACACAGTTATCCTCGCCGCCCCGGAGGGATCTTCGGCCGCCGTGAGCGGCTCGGGACCCGCCGGCCAGGTCGAAACCGTGCATCGCGACCCCAACTCCGTCACCCTGCGGGCGCAACTTGCCCGCCCTGGCTATGTCGTCTTGCTCGACCGGTACGATCCGGGTTGGCAAGTTACGCTCGATGGCCGCCCGGCACCAGTCCTCCGTGCCAACCAGATCTTCCGCGCCGTCTATGCGAACGAAGGGAAGCACAACATAAAATTCTACTACCGCCAAAAGGGGCTAAAGGCAGGGCTGGTCTTGTCCTTATTGGGCTTGACTGTGCTTTTGGTTGTTTATGTAGCGGACCCAAAACCAGGAGGGCTCGGCTAGCTATGAGTTGTAAAGACTGGATAGCTTCCACCCCGACGCCTGACGGTGTTTCGAGTCTGAAGATAACCTTACCGGCGTGTCTAGCCGGACTTGCAGCGGTTGCCTACTTTCTCTTGTCTTCCCGGCCCTTCCAATTCCCTCACGACGACTCCTACATTGCCCTGGAGTTTGCTCGCAACATGGCGGCCACGGGCCGCCTCACCTATGACGGTGTCCACACCATAGCGGGCACGAGCGCCCTGCTCCACATCATGTTGCTGTCAGTGCCTGCCCGCCTGGGCTTGCCGCTCGAGCTGTCAGACGCAACATTGGGAGTGCTCTTTTTCGCTCTCCTCATCGAGCGCACCGCGGCGGTGGCGATGCTTCTAACACAAAGCTGGGAAGCTTCGTTGTACGCGGCGCTGGCGACGGGGTTAACGGGCTACATGGTTTTCGATGCGCTTAACGGTATGGAAACAACTCTCTTCATGTTTCTGACCATGACCTGCTTCGGGTCACTGATCAAGTTCATTAGTCGAGGCAGCGGCTATCTTTGGCCCGCCCTATGGCTCTATCTAACTGCCTTGGCTCGCCCGGAGGGTTTTTGGTTTGCGGGGAGCTTGCTGCTGTATTTGGTTGTGCTGGCCGGCTGCCGGCGAGAGAAGATTCGCCAACTCGCAACTTTGAGCGGGTGTCTGGTCGGCGCAATGCTGCTGGCTTGGGCCACTCAGTGGTTCGTGACAGGCTCCGTCACACCTCACACCGCCCTCGCCAAAGTCTATTTCTTTAGTCAATTCCGGGAACCCTTCCGGGTGCGGTTGATGATCTATAGCCGAGGCGTGGAATTGATTTGGGGGCCGGTCATTCTGCTGCTGCTGCCGTTGCTCTGGACCCAAAAAGCGCGGCCTCTTCTCGTGACTGTCTTGCCCTGGATGGTCACCACGCAAATCCTGTTTTTGATGCTTCTCCCCAACGAGGTCTCCGCGTATCAAGGGCGTTACGTACATCCGCTCATGCCTTTTCTGTTTATCCTCGCGGGTGACGGCGTTAATGCCCTCCTGCATAGTACGGGCAAGTACCGGATTCCACGCTGGGCGACTGCAATCGTTCTGGCATGTATCGCTTTGGTCTGTTACTTCAATTTGGTCACGATGCTGGCCAACTACGAAAATGAGAAGGTAGCCGTTCGTAACAACAATATTTGGGCGGTGAAATGGCTGCAAGCTAACGCACCACCGGGCATCCGAGTGGCGACGCACGACATTGGGGCCCTCCGCTATTTTGGACACTACGAATTGGTGGACGTCTCCGGGCTAACCGATGAGGAAGCGATGGCCAGGAATCGCACCGAGAGTGGGCAACTCGCCTACTTGGCGGGAAAGCGGCCTGACTATCTCGTTGGAGACGACCGCTGGCTTGGGAATCTCTTGCACTATTTTCCCGGCCTCCGGCGCTGGACGACACCCGTGGCGGTGGCGCACCCCAACGCCTTTCGGGCACTGAAATTGAGCATCTATCGCTGTCATTGGGATCAGGCCGGCGAGGGGCTGCGCGAAACTGAAAATTCATCTTGCCTTCGTTAGGTTCTCAAGCGCAGAAGTCCCTCTTCCCCCAAAGCGCGTATTGCGCGAGCCTCTGATCATTTCCCTCATCACCTTTTCTGCATTGGCCGCAGCCGGGTCATTACGTCCTGACATGGGTGTGTGCTATCCTAGCCTCCCAATTTGCGCGCTTGGTGGATCTTGTGAACCAAAGCAACGAACATACGCCTGCTGGCAGAAACGTTGAATCCTCGGACCTATGCCTGGCCGCGGGCGTATTCTTTTCGGTCCTCGCTGTGTATATGCTCGCCAACCCAGGCCGTATTGACACATACGATGGTCAGGTCCGATACGAGCTCACCATCAACTGGCTGACGACAGGCCGACCGGTGCTTAGGGATCCTGCGTTGCTGCACTCCTTGTCAGCCGTCATCGGCAAGAAAGGGTTCACCTATTCTACTTATGGGCCCGCCGCATTGGTCGCCGCGATGCCGCTGGTATGGGTGGGAACCTTCTACGACGACCCGCCCGGCGAGGCAACTCGCTCCCTGTTTCCTCTGACGACTACCGTCTTTGGTGCGCTCGCGGCCGGTGTCCTGTACCTGTTCTATACACAACTGGGTGTATCGGCGAAAAAGGCGCTGGCGTGGACTGGCATCGCTGCCTTTGCCACGCTAATGTGGCCAGCCTCGGATTCCACGTTCGATAACGGCCAGCACGCCAGCCTCGTACTGGTCGCAGTGTTCCTTGGGTACATGAGCGGCGAGCGCAAATCTCGGTCCCTTGCAGCACTTGGGGGCCTCGTCGCAGGCCTGCTTCTCGATTATCAGGCATATTTCGCTTTCATTATTCCCTTGCTTGCACTCTCCACCATGGACTGGGATTCTTGGGGTCAGAATGATCGCATGGCCGGCGCGCGGGTGCTTCTCCGCCCCTTCGGGCTGCTTCTTAAGCTGGATGGCAAGGCGGCGCTCCGCGAGTTGAAAGATCCCACGGGGCTCTCACGCGAGGAGGCCCGGGCATTCCGCCGGGCCTGCCGGCGGTGCGGACTCTTCCTGCTGGCAACGCTAGTGGGCGTGGCGCTCGCGCTCGACTTCAACTATTTCCGCTTTGGATCGCTGTTTCTTCTTAATGGCAAAATGCACTACCAGAGCCATCGGGCCCATCCCCTGTTCGGGAATCCCTTGGCGGGGTTTCTGACGCTGCTCGTGAGTCCCGGCAAGAGCATCCTTCTTTACAGCCCGCCCCTAATCCTAGGCTTCGCTGGACTTCGCGGGCTCTGGCGGCATAAACCCCAGATGGGGTTCGTCATCGTGGCCGCGAGTGTGGTCTTGGTGTTGTTCATTTCAACTATCGCTTTTGCCGGGGGCGATTGGTGCTGGGGTCCACGCTATTTAACCCCGCTCGTACCCCTCTGGGCTCTGGCGTTTCCCTTCGCACCTATCCCGAACGGACGCGGGCGGGATTTCGCGGCGGTTATCGTGGGCGCGGGATTAGTCGTGCAATGCTTGGCGGTCAGCGTCGAGAACCAGCGCTTCTTTTTCGAGCGCGGGCTCGAAGATTCGTTCTGGGCCAAGGATCCGTGGTGTTACTTCAAGCGTAGCGCGCTGCTGGCGCGCCCCGGCGAGACGCTGTCGCTCATCAAAGGCCCGCCGCGGGATGCAGTCTTGTTTAATACGGATAACAATCCGCCGACGTATACAGCGATGGGGCCGCCCCCAGCCGTCCCGCGTTCGCGGGCTCCTGTCTGGATGCGGCAATTCAGAGTATTCTATGTCCCCAAGCCGTGGGGGATATGGATGTGGGATATCCCCCCCGATCAACGGGCCCTCAATCTGCCGGCTTGGCTGGCCGGCATCTCGGGAGTGGCCTTACTCGGACTCGCCTTGGTGCAGCGGGGTCTTCAGCATGGATTCTAACGTCAGGCCGTCACACGGTGAACCGGACCTGGAATTGACTATTCTCATGCCTTGTCTGAACGAGGCGGAGACCGTGGGCAAGTGCGTCCAGAAAGCGCAGTCTTTTCTTCAGCAGCACGGTGTATGTGGCGAAGTGCTGGTCAGCGATAACGGTTCAGAAGACGGCTCACCGGATGTTGCCCGTCGCTCAGGGGCCCGCGTCGTGCATGCTCCGACGCGGGGGTACGGGGCGGCGTTAATTTGTGGCACATTCGCGGCCCGCGGCAAATTTGTGATTATGGGCGATGCGGACGATAGTTACAATTTTGTCGAGTTATTGCCGTTTCTTGAGAAGCTACGCGCGGGCGCCGATGTGGTGATCGGCAACCGCTTCCGGGGCAGCATCAAGCCCGGCGCCATGCCCTGGAAAAACCGCTGGGTCGGCACCCCGGCCCTCTCTTTTCTGGGCCATTTGTTCTTTCATTCCCCGGTGCGCGACTTCAATTGCGGACTGCGCGCACTTTCGCGGCCCGCCTTCGAAAAGATGAATCTCCGCAGCACCGGGATGGAATTCGCCTCCGAGATGATTGTCAAGGCAACCCTGCTGAAGATGAGAATCGCCGAGGTTCCCACCACCCTTTCGCCAGACGGCCGGTCGCGTCCGCCCCACCTGCGGCCCTGGCGCGACGGCTGGCGGCATCTCCGCTTTCTTCTTATGTACAGCCCGCGTTGGCTCTTCCTCTATCCGGGGATTCTGTTGATCTTGCTGGGGCTGGCCGGGTGCGCATTATTGCTGCCAGGGCCACGCGTGTTCCACGGCGTCGGCTTTGACGTGCATACGCTTCTGTATGCGTTCGTTTCGATACTACTCGGTTTTCAGCTCATTGCTTTCGCGACCTTCGCGAAGGTTTTCGCCATCACCGAAGGCCTACTTCCCCAGGACCCCCGCCTGAACCGTGTGTTTTGCTGGCTCACGTTAGAAACGGGCTTGATTCTCGGCGGCTTGCTGATGGCCTTAGGTGTTGGTGGATCGATTTTTGCCGTTTCCGGCTGGGCAAGAGAGAGTTTCGGAGCTTTGGATGCCGGGCATATGCTGCGGTTCGTCATGCCTTCTGTCTTCTCCCTGTCTCTGGGTGTTCAGATCATTTGCAGCAGCTTCTTTTTGAGCATCCTCGGGCTACGGCGGCGCTGATGAGTTTGCGGCGATCGTTGCTAGCGGTTGCCTCGGTCGCTCTGGCCACAGCTCTAATCGCCTTACTGATTAGTGTCGGCAAGGTCGATCTTCGAGTGACACTGCAGCAACTACAGGGTGTCAGTTGGATTTCCGTCACCAAGTTGGTCTTGCTGAACGTTGTGCTTGTTTATTCTTCCACTGAAAAGTGGCGGAGCATTGATGCAGCTTTGCGCCACTCCTCTGATTCCTTCCCATCAAGGACCACATCGTTTGCTCTCACCAGCGCCGGACTGGCACTAGGGATGCTCGTTCCCCTACAATTCGCTATGTCAACCGCTCGCACCTTGGGAACATACGTCCACGGCAGGGCCTTGAGACGCGGGATGGTCGGTACGCTTTTTGAGCAGGGTTTTGACGTTCTTACGGTCGGCTTCCTGGCTATCGCATCGGGAGTCACCCGGTACTACAGGGGCGGAGGCATAATGTGGACGATATTTGCCGCTGTCGCGATGGCGCTCGCACTGCTGGCGGTCGGGCCCTCGGTCCGGGTGGTTCGATGGCTTGCTGCCTCAAGTACGGCTAGGACCGCAACTCCACGAAACCGCTTGGAGATCATTTTGCGGAGCTTCTCAGAATTACAACACTCGGGTCTGCTAGATGCCGGCTTGGCGCGTCGCCTAGTGATGCTCTCCGCGCTCCGCTTTGGTGTTGTAGTGCTGATGTCGATTCAGACCGCGCGAGCCATCGGCTTGCACATTCCTCTCTGGCAAATGGCGGCGGCGATACCATTTGTCGTCATTGGGTCTGTCATTGCCTTTACACCGGGAGGACTTGGCGTGAACGAATTAACCTCTGTGACTGCGCTCATGGTTTTTGGGACGCCGTTTGCCATAGGGGCGCAGTGGGCCCTAGCCAATAGAGTTCTTTTAGCCGTGTCGTATTTTTTAGTTGCGATATGTGCTTCAATCATCATGTATGTAGGAAAGATCATGGCTGCACGTAGGCGTAATGCGATGCAGGACCGTTAGCAATAGAGGGGCAGACTCTTGTAGAACCATGCCAGTTCTTGTGATAAAACCAGGTCACGCGGAGCGAAGCTGCGGACGGTTCCGAAGTGATTGTACCGACTGGAGGCGAAATACGGTCCCAACCCTCGGAGATTCAAATCACGGTAAGGCTGGGCTATCATGCGCCCCGGACCTCTGATCAGGCGATTTTTCGGCCCCTACGAGCGTGGGGTGGCAGAGGCCTATCGGCGGATGTTTGTCGATCTTGACGACCTTGCTAGGTTGATGGGCGCGTGGGTACCTCAGGCGCAGAAAATACTGGAGATTGGCTGCGGGGAAGGCGCCATGACGGAGCGAATCGCGCGCACCTATCCTACCGCTGCCGTGATCGCCATTGATATCAGCCCCAATCTTGGGCGGCTTTTCCGTGCGCATACTTCCAGCGTGACGTTCCGCCAGGAAACCATCGCGGATGTTGCTTCCCGGGAACCGGCAACCTTCGACCTCGTCGTCCTCGCCGATGTCATACACCACGTTCCTGCTGATGCCCGCCGGCCGCTAGTATGTGCGATCGATCAAGCCCTGGCGCCGAACGGGAGCCTGATCCTCAAGGATTGGGTGGTTTCCGCCAGCCCCATTCACTGGCTTTGTGCCATGTCCGACCGTTACCTCACGGGAGATGACGTCGCTTATTGCACGATGGGCGGTATCAACGCTCTGCTGACCGACATCTTTGGCCCCGGCACAATCCGCCGGATCGACACGGTAATGCCATGGCGCAACAATGTGGCGGTGCTGGCTCGACGATCACACGAACTGCTTCCGGAGGGTACTGGAAATAGGTGAGTTGTTGCGAGAAGACAGAGCCCAAGCTCTGGCGGTACTCAAGAGATACCTGATGAATCCTTTCCTGTCAGTTGTTATGCCTGTATACAACGGCCAGAGATTCATCGCCGCGGCACTTGAGAGTGTGCGTGAACAGCACAAGGAAGGGATTGAGTTAGTGATTGTCGATGACGGTTCCTCGGATCGCACTCTCGAAATTGTGCGTGATTTTGCCAAAGTTCTTCCGATTCGATTGATTACACCCGGCAAAATCGGAAACTGGGTGGCCGTCACTAACATCGGTTTGCGAGAAGCCAGAGGCGATTGGGCCTGCTTTCTTCATCAAGATGACCTTTGGCTTCCGGGCAGGATTACAAGACTTCGGCGTGAAATGGAAAGAACGAAAGGCGCGCTCATACTCCACAACGCGATGTTCGTGGGTTCGGATGGACAAAGACTCGGACGTTGGACCTGCCCCCTTCCGGAAGGGGTTGTGCCGCCGGATCGATTCATAGAGCGCCTCCTCGTTCAGAACTTCATTGCGATACCGTCGCCGGTGTTCCGGCGAAGCGCTGCAATTCACTCCAGGGGATTGGATGAGACGCTCTGGTTTTCGGCTGACTGGGATCTTTGGCTTCGACTGGGGGCACTCGGCCCAGTACGCTTCATCGCCGAAACATTGTGTGCCTTCCGCGTCCACCCCGCGTCACAAACTATGGCTCGTATGCTGCTGCCGAACGAATGGGAGCAGCAGTTGACAACGGTACTTGTCCGCCATCTGCAAAGCTGGGCTGTTCCGGAGAAGCTCCGTGCATCAGTGGAGCGGGTCGCAATGGCGTCAATCGCGGTGAATTCTCTCCTTTCGGCCGCCTCTCGCCGTGAATCTGTCAAGCCCTTGGCGGTTCTGCTTAAGTTGCTCGCACTAGGCCCTTCGGGTTGGCACAGATACCTGCGGGATTCGCGGATTGTGCCGCGCGTCAGATCGCGACTCAAAGTGCAGCAGCTAGCAAGCCTTTAGTCGAACCCTGCTTGCACTCTTTTTTGCCGCTGAACGTGTGGACGGCGTCGGGGCTGGCTGGAACAATTCAAAGAAGGGCGAGCGCTAGAGCTTGCGAGCGGTGCATAGGTATCCGAGAGTGAAATTGCGCTCGCGGTCGAGCCATTCGAAGAGGGGGAGGACGAGCGAAAGCGGAACGAACACAAAGGCGGCGGGGAGAAACAGAATCCAGCGCGGTCCCTTCATAAAGAATTGTAGACCGTTGAGGAGACGGCGAGAGAGCAGGCGGAAATAACCACCGGCGGGACACAGTTCGAGGTGGGTGAAGCCGGCGCGTTCCAAAAGGAGCCGCAGACCGAAGCGGGTGTAACGGAAAAAGTCATGCGGCTGCTGGTGCTCTTCCCATTCGAGCGGGGCGACGAGCAGCAGGCGCCCGCCCGGTTTAAGCACGCGGGCAATTTCGGTCAGTGCCAGGGTGGGATCGGGGAGATGCTCCAGGGTGACAATGTTGAGCGCCGCATCGAAAGCGCCTGAGGCAAGCGGGATGGCATTCAAGTTGCCGACCACGTCCAGCTTCGAATAATTCCACTTTGCGTCGCCAACGGCGAGGTCCACGCCGACGTAGCGATGCCGGTCGAAGTAATGGCGGTACTGACCTTCGCCGGCACCCGCATCGAGTACACTACTGCCCTGCGGAAGTGACGCGGCGAAACGAGCAGCAGCCTCCTCGATTTCGCATTCCCAATGCAAGGCCCATCGCCGGATGGGGCGCGGGGCGTGAGCGAGAACTTGCGTAGGGGTCATCGCGGGCGCCTCTATTAATGTCTAACCGCGACAGTGAAAGCTTCCAGCCCGCGCCTACGCATCGCTTGGATGGCAACATAAGGCAAGCCCAGCGTAACTAGAGCTGCGAGCGCCATGAACTGGAGCCACCACAATCTCTTTTTCCCATTGCGATTAGCCCAATGCCAGGAGCTCATGTAATAACTCCACGCTGATTGAATAAAGGGCGTCTCGTAGACAACCACTTCCAATCCCGCTTTACCGCACAGCCGGGATAGTGCAACTTCGTCGAAGAAATGTAGATGGCGGGGCAGATCGAGCATTGCCCAATACTGGCCGAACCACTGGCCGTGCTCTGCAGCTTGACGGCTTGGAATGTTGAGGAAAACTCTCCCACCCGGGCGGAGATAAGAGGCGGCAACGGACAGTTTTCTAAGGGGATCTTGCAAGTGCTCAAGTACGTTCCAAAATGCAACTACGTCGAACTGACCTTCATCCCAGAGCCCGCAAGCCAATTCGCCCACGCGAACATCAAAGCCAAACGCACTGCGGATAATGTCGACCATGCTACTGTTGTATTCGACCGCCCTCACGTTCCAGCCTGCGTGGTGGGCAGCTACCATGAAGTCACCCGCCCCACATCCGACTTCCAGCAGCTCGTGACCTTTTCCATGGCGTTTTAGCAAAGCGACACGGCGAAGCATTGTCCAGGAGCGCAGAATCTTCCAGACCGGCCATCCCGGCTCCTTCCACGCTGGCCGATAACAGGCGTAGTCGCTGGAAACAGCGTAGGCGGCAGCGAGTTCTCGATCAGCGGGGATCGGGTTTTGCATGACGTGACCGCAAGAAGAACAGCGAGTGAGCTTAAAGCTTTTCTCGTACCCAGGCCGGCACAAGTCACCCCCCTCACGGATTGGGATCCATTCATTGGCGCCGCAAACCAAGCAGGGGTCATACTTGCTCTTCGTCTCTGTTCCTGACATGCGAGGCTCCTGGTGTGGGGTCTTTCTGTAGGATGCCACTAAGGAAGCGTTTCCCCCAGCCTCTTCAGACGCCAACCTGCGTGCAGGCCGCTGACCACTGGCGCAGGTTCTTGGCCGTCGAATGGAGGAAGGCGTTAATCTCCGGGGGGCACCAGGCGGGCAGGTGCGTCACGGCTTCTGCTTCCAGGAATTCCGCCAGCTCCAGGACTCGCTCCGTCATGCTCGGGCTCGTGGGTTTGAACGACCTGCGGAGGATTTCCAGCAGCCAATCCGTGAGGATCATCCCCCAGAATTCGAAGCGCAGATCGTCCACATAGTTGTGCGGATTTCGCCGGTGCTCAACTAAGGGGCGGCCAAAAGCCAGGTGGTAGCGGGTGCCCTGCATCAGCGCCAGCAGGAAGTAGCCTCCCCAGATGTCGCCGTAACGATCCAGCTTGCCGCCCGGGACCGGCCAGGCCATGGTGACGAACACGAACGCCGGGATCAATTCACGCACTACGCTGGTATTCTGCGTATTGACCGGGGACCAGGTGGACTGATCGAGGACAAAGACCTCCGGACCATCGTAACGCACGCCTTTGACTTTTCCGTTGAGCCAGGTGGTAGCATCGACGTCCGGCTCCTCCAGCCACAACCCTTCCGTGACCCCGATCCTCGCGCCCTCGGGACAGGGCGCCCGTAGCGGCTGATTGACGTGCCCGCGAAGCTGGAAAGGGAAGCCGCGTGGGAATACCAACCGGGCCGGTTCGAACTCGAGGTATTCGCAGATGTTGTGGAACTGCTTCTCCTCTTTGATGACCGGCTGCCGCCATGCCTTTCCGGTCCGCCGGTGTTGACCGAGGAAATCGTCCGCCGTGGGGAAATTGTCGTCGTCAATGGAGATCATGAGTTGGCACTCGTCTTCGAGCGCCTTCAGGTAACCGAACACTCTGCGGCCGTCCGTGTTGTAAGGGATCAGGGGGTACAAGGAAAATTGTTTGCCCCATGCATCTTGCTCGTCCACGCCGAAATAGATTGTCTCCAGACCCTGCGCCGAAACCTCGGCAGCCAGGGCGGCAGCGGTCGCCGGAGTCTTGCGATCTCCGACCACCCAGATCTTCACCTCCTCCAAGTGGCCGTGGCGGCGCAAATTCTCGTACAGGTCGCGCAGAATCGCGGGATGATGAATAGTAGTGAATACAATGTGGCAGGGCTTCTTCACGCGTCCTCCCAGGAATTGGCTTCGTTATTCTAACCCGCGTTACCGATGTGCGACACTACTTTCATCGAGGTCGCGCTGCCCATCCGTTTCAACCCGCATTACGCAGCCAAGGCCCTGACGCAACTGGAGGCACTACCGGGAGACCAGCCCGTCATTGCACGCTACAATCAATATCATAATTCGCGTAATAAATGGGTCTATCATAGGGCTGACATCGACACTGCAAAAATCGTCTGGGCGCATGACATGGGCGACTCCGGAAACACCGAGTTAATCCGTTACTTCCCGCAAAGACGCGTCTGGGTTGCGGAACCGGACCTTGCGCGTCCCAGGTTGTCGTCCTATCCTGTTCCGGCGGACCAACGGACTCTCTCGCAAGGCACGCCATGAAGCTCGCAACGCCGATCATGGAGAATTCCCGAGCCTACCGCCTTTGGCAGGCTCCCTTTGCGGAGCAGAAATTTGCGCCCATCCTGGCCTACAATGACTTGCGCCAGGTGCGGCGGGCGCTGGACGTGGGCTGCGGGCCGGGCACGAACACCCCGCGCTTTGCCCACACACACTATCTGGGCATCGATCACAACCTGCGCTACCTCGAGCATGCCCGCCGGCATTATGGGAGGGACTTTCTGGTTGCGGATATCACGCGCTTGGCGCTCGCCCCGGCGGCGCGCTTCGACTTCATTTTGATCAACAGCTTTCTTCACCATGTCGACACGCCCAGCGCCCGCGGGCTCCTCTCGCAGCTGGGCGCCCTGCTCACGGAGGACGGGCACGTTCACATCCTGGATCTTGTCTTGCCCGCGCGACCCTCGGTCGCCCGGCTTCTCGCCCGCCTCGATCGCGGAGAGTTTCCGCGCCCGCTCGAAGACTGGAAGCAGATCTTCAGCGGAACCTTCGAGACCGAGGTCATTGAGCCCTATGCGCTCACGGCTCTGGGGGCGACTCTATGGGAAATGGTTTATTTCAAGGGGAGAGGGAAGAGATGAGCCGGCCTTTCCGTCTGTCCGTGGCAGTTCCGCTGTACAACGAGGAGAGTGTTCTGCCGGAGTTTTTGCGCCGTACCCGCGCGGTGTTGGAAGGCCTGGCGGGAGGGCCCCACGAAATGGTTCTAGTCGATGACGGCAGCGCGGATCGCACCCGGGCGATCCTGGAAGCAGCAGCGGCCCAGGATCCGAGGATAGTCGTCGTGGCGCTGTCCCGGAACTTCGGGCATCAGGCTGCATTGACGGCCGCGCTCGACCACTGCTCGGGCGACGCCGTCGTGGTGATGGATGCCGACCTCCAGGACATCCCGGAGGCGATTCCGCGTTTTGTGGAGCAGTTCCAGAAAGGCTACGACGTGGTCTACGCCACGCGCGCCCAGCGCAAGGAGCCGTGGTGGCTCAAGCTCGCCTATTTCCTCTTCTATCGCCTCCTGGCGATGCTTTCCGAGTTGAACCTGCCGCTCGACGCGGGCGATTTCGCCCTGATCTCGCGCCGCGTGGTGGAGCAACTTGGCCGCCTGCCCGAACACCACCGCTATCTGCGGGGCCTGCGCAGTTGGGTGGGATTCCGCCAGATTGGCATCCCCGTGGAGCGCGCCGAGCGGCACTCCGGCCGGAGCAAGTACGGCCTTCGGAAACTCTTTGAGCTGGCCTCGGACGGGATTTTCGCTTTCTCCATCGTGCCCCTGCGCGCCGCTATCCTTTTGGGCGCTCTGGCCACGGCCCTGTCAGGCTTATTTGCGGCATACGCGGTGTACGCCCGGCTCTTCCTCAAGCGCTCGCCCCAAGGCTTCACCGCCCTGGTCCTGCTCATCACTTTCCTCTCGGGCATTCTGCTTTTCTTCATGGGAATCATCGGTGAATACGTGGGCCGCCTGTACGAAGAGGTGAAGGCTCGCCCCCTCTATATCGTTGGCAAAACGGTGGGATGGCCCCCTTCCCGCACGCTGGACGCGCAGGCACCGGAGCCCGCGGCTAAATCGCTGGTGACGCCCGGCCGCGTGGCCCGGACTGAGGATGGAACCGAGTAGGGAGCTGGAAATCCCCGTGCGCGACGATTATCTTAAACGCTATCGCGACCTGTATCAGCAGCACTGGTGGTGGCGTGCCCGCGAGAAGTTGATCCTGGAAACCCTGCGCGGCCACCAACCCCCGGGCGGGTGGAATAGAATTCTGGATGTCGGTTGCGGTGATGGTTTATTTTTTGATCAGTTAATGCGGTTCGGAGAAGTGGAAGGGGTGGAGCCCTCCGCGTCGGTCAGCGAGAACGGTCCACATCGCTCCCGCATCCACACCTGCCCCTTTGACGAGAACTTCCAGCCGGGCAAGCAGTTCACCCTCATTCTCATGCTCGACGTCCTCGAGCACTTGGCGGATCCTGCCGCCGCGCTGCGTCGCGCCCTGGCCTTGCTCGTCCCTGCGGGGATGTTGCTGGTGAGCGTACCCGCTTTCAACCTGCTGTGGACGAATCACGATCTGCTTAACGAGCACGTCACTCGTTACACCCGCCGAACTTTCCGGGAGCTGGCTCAGCAGGCCGGTCTGGACATCCAGGCGGATTGTTATTTTTTCCAGTGGCTTGTTCCCCTCAAGCTCGCCACTCGTGCGCTGGAAGGCGTGCTGCACCTTCAGCCCCGGCCGGCGGGTGTCCCTCCGGGATGGATCAACACTCCTCTGTACCTGCTCTCCCGCCTCGAACAGAACACCTGGGGGGTACTTCCCTGGCCCTTCGGCAGTTCCTTAATGGTGTGGGGAAGGAAGTTTGACCGGTAGGTCTTCCTCACGCGCCTTCCCTGGGAATCGGTTTCGTTGTGCGGACCGGTGTTACCAGAATCTTGAGCCCCATCCTGACGTAGCGGAAATTGCGGAGGAGGGGATTGACGGTCTTGCCCTCTTTTCGCCCTACCCAGACGGTTGGCACTTGTTCAATATAGTAGCCCGCCTTAAGAGGTTTCACGGTGGTCTCGATGCAAACCTCGTGCAGCGTGCCCTCCCAAACCAGGCACTGGGCAATTTCTCGACTCAAAATCTTGAACCCGAAGGTAAGGTCGCCGAGGCGAGTCCAGAACAACACCTTGAAGATATTCTGAAATCCCCAGTTCAGGACATATTTCAAGGGATCGTAGTTGGTGAAGCCGCCTCCCGGAAGCCAGCGGTTGGCGATCACTCCGTCGCAACCGGTTTCCACGATTCTCTCCACCATGCGATCCACCGCGGCCGGCTCGGTTTCCAAATCGCCTGCCATCAGTGCCACAAAATTGCCGGTGGCCGCCTGCATGCCTTCGCGGTAAGCCCAGCCGATGCCCGGATTGTTCTTCTGGACCACCATCCTCACCCGCGGTTCCTTGGCAACCCACCGCTTGCAGATTGCAAAGGTTTCTTCCGAAGCGCGCGGAGAGATGAGAAGAATAATTTCCGTGATGTAGTTGCGGTCCTTGCCGAGCAAGATGTTCAGGGTTTCATCGATGGAAAAGGTCTCTGAAAACACGGTGACGACGACGGACAACTTGATGGTCTCGAGAGGTACGTGCTTTCGTCTCATTATGGCGCCCATTCTACTCCAGCAGGCTTGATATTTGGAACCTGACTATGTGCGTCAAGGTTTTCGAAGCTTCATGCCGCCATTTGGGGAGGTAAACTCGCCGCGACAGTCAAATTGCACCACTAGCCGCAATAAATTTGACTTTTGTCGGATTCTGATTTAGCGTTCACACGGGATGTTCTGGATCGACGCCAAGCGCCTTGGAGAGGGCCCAGGGCACCACAAACCAGTGCCAGCAGGAGGCGGCTTTTGAGTACTACTCCTCGGAAATCTCGTGTCTTAGTAGTTGACGATGAGGAGCCTATATGCGTGTTGCTGGATACAAAGCTCAAATCTCACGGTTATGAGAGTCGTTATTGCACAAGTGGTTCTGAGGCGCTTAAGGTCCTCTCCCGAGACCCATTCGACGCAGTCATCTCCGATCTAAATATGCCGGAGGTCACTGGTTTCGACCTTCTGGAGGCGACTGGCCAGCACCTTCCTCACGCTGCCTTCCTGATGGCGACAGGCGTGGATGACATCAACGTCGGCATCGCCGCCATGAAGCAGGGGGCGGCTGACTACCTGCTGAAGCCTCTCCAGTTGGACGCTGTCATTGCCAGCTTGGAGCGCGCGCTGGGAATTAAAGGACTGGAAGTAGAATTGCAAAACTATCGGGAGCGCATCGAGGAGATGGTCGACCAACGGACAGAGCAGCTCGAAGCAGCCTTGCGGCGCGTTGAGCTGACGTATGACGAGACGCTCGAGGCCTTGGCCGCCGCGCTCGACCTGCGCGACGATGAAACCGCTGGGCATTCGCGACGAGTCACCCTGTACGCGCTGGAGATTGCCAAAGTGATGCGGTGCTCCGAAGAGGTGCGCACGCAGCTTACCCGGGGTGGATTTCTCCACGACATCGGTAAGATCGGCATTCCCGATTCAATTCTGCTCAAAGGCGGCAAGCTGACACCTAAGGAAATGGCTGTGATGCAGACGCATGTGCGGGTCGGGTACAGCTTGATGGGCCGAATAGCCTTTCTTGCCCCCGCCGCCGAAATCGTTCTGGCACACCATGAGCGGTACGATGGAACCGGTTACCCGCAGGGACTGGCGGGGGAGGCGATTCCATTAGGAGCCAGGATTTTCGCCGTTGCTGACACTCTCGATGCCATTCAGTCGGATCGTCCCTACCGGCGCGCTCAACCCTTCACGGTTGCCCATCAGGAAATTCAAAGAGAGTCGGGCAAGCAATTCGACCCCAAGGTGGTCGAAGCCTTCCTCTCAATCGGGGAAGAAGCCTGGGAGAGGATACGCCGGGAAGCGGCGAAAACTCAACCCGACGCTCAGGGTGCTTCCTCGACGGCGATGCACGCCGCCCAGGCCTCGTCGGGCTAGTCCTTCAGAGAGTGGGGCGCTTAGCAATTCCAGTTTCCGGCGAGGACGGCGTAGGCGTGATGATCTCGCTACTCTCCGGCCGCCTTGTTGAAACCTTCCTCGGCGGGAGGATCTTCAGCCCACTCAGTTTTATTTTGAGCGAGCACCATGAAACGGCGAAAGCGGAAGGTGACCTCGCACCGGTTTGGGTGGCCCACCAGCGGCTAGCGCGGCCCTTGACCCCTCACGCAACCCTTGCCCTCTGACGCGTCTTGGTCCAGACTGAGCAGAGCGATGCGAGACCGGATTTATCTTGCGGGCTTTCTGATCGGCGCCGGCATCCTGCTCTACCTTGGCCGCGGCCTTTTGCGGCAATCGGAGCTGGTAGCCTGGGGACTGACGTTCGGCGGCACCAGCGCTTTCGCCATACTGGCCATAGCGCTCTACCGCGTGCAGGACCAGCTGCGCGCCAGCCGTCGGGAACTGGCCCGCAAAGAGGCCGAGCTCAGCTTCGCACTACAGGTTCAACAAGCTCTATTCCCGCAGAGTTTTCCCGCCAACACGGGTCTGGAATTCTCCGCAGTGTGCGTTCCGGCGCGCGGCATCAGCGGCGACTACTACGACGTGATCTCGCTGCCCGACGGCCGCTTGGCCTTTGCCATTGCCGACGTCAGCGGCAAGGGAATCTCCGCCGCTATTCTGATGTCAAACGTTCACGCCGGGCTGCGCATGCTGGCGTTTTCGGGACGAGCGCCGGGCAGCTTGTTCACCGATCTCAACCGCCACCTGTTGCAAGTGTCGGCTGACTCCCAATTCACTACACTCTTCTATGCCGAATGGGACCGCGCCACGCGGCGCCTGCGCTACATCAATGCCGGGCACCTGCCGTCGCTGCTTTTGGGTGGCCGGGAACGCTTGCGGCTCGGGGCCAGCGGGCCGCCGCTCGGCCTCTTCGCGGACGCCGCCTACGCGGCGGGCGAGGTGGAGCTCTCGCCCGGTGACCTGCTGGCGCTTTACTCCGACGGGGTTACCGAGGCCGGGGCGACGGAGGGCATGGAATTCGGCGAAGAGCGCTTGATTTCGATTCTTACCGTTGACACCTCACGGCCCCTGATCGAGATCCAACGCAGGGTGGTGGGCGCGGTACGCGACTGGTGGGGAAAAGAACTGGAAGATGACTTGACGCTCCTGCTAGTGCGCGCGACGCCTTTCACCGAGGAGGCATCATGATCGTCCACGGCCGAACCTTTCAGGACCATTTGCGGCTGCTCTCGCCGCTTTTCGGCTTTATTGCCGCCGTCTGGGTGTTGCGTATGCTTCTGGGCTTCGCAGGCGTACCCAAGGCGGTCCTACACTGGGTGAGTGTCACGCTTGCCACCACCGTCGCCGTCTTCCTGGCGGTACTGCTCATTTATGCGCGACGGTTCGGCGGTTACGTGAACGTTGTCTTCTCGGTCTTCTTGCTGGCCGTGTGGGAACAACTGCTGCTTTCCGGCGCCGTCGCTTTTGCTGCCCTGACCGGGACGCACAATATCTACGCGGCCCCGGAATACTCTCCCCTGGGGACTCCGCTTCAACACATCCTCGGACACCTGACCTTTGGAATTGGCTTCGTCACGTTGTTTGGCTCGTTGTTCGGCTGTACCCTGTATCTTCTTCTGTCACGCATCATGCCTAATTCCTCAGCCCCCCAAGTCTAGGCCTACCCGCTCCCCCGGGGAGAAGGTTGGAAATTCTACCGCCCTCTCCGAGGGAGGCTGTCTCAAAACTGGCAAAATTCCGATTTTTAGAACGAATAATCAATGACTTGTGCTGTGCACAAGTCTAAAATATCTAGTGTTGATACAGCCTTCCAACAACTCGGTCTGCGCCAGCCCGCGAACCCCACAAAACCTTGTACTCGATTCAAGATGGTCTTAATCTGTAGTCGAATAGCTGATCCCCTCAGTCGATGAGTCGTGGTTCGATCAACTGCAGACTAAGCTTGAATATCGCCGAACCGCCAACCTAGCCGACTGTCTATGCGAGGTGACGGTTCAGGGCGCAGGAATGCTTCGTTGAATCTCGCCTTGAATCAGATCCCAAGACTCAACTATTCCTTTTTCCGTGCCCAAAAGCATCAGATTGCGGGAGGCATCAAACAGGAGGTTACTGGTCGTCCGGGCAGTGAGGACTTGCCGGTGTTCCCCCGTCTCAGGGTTCCACATTTGGACCGTACCTCCCGAAGCCGCGTAGGCAATCCATCCCGTCGTTCCCACAACCGAGATCGTGCTCACATAACCCGATTGCGACGGAGACGTTGTCCGGAGTTGTCGCGTGTTCAAGTCCCAGGCATAGACTCTACCGTCCTGAGAGCCCATATAGACCAGGTTCCGGGGAATGTCGAAGGCAATAGGTCCGAAGGTGTAGAACTCGCGAGCTTTTGTGAGTCGCGCCAGTAAGCCCCCCGATCGTGTGTCCCAAATGCTGGGGTTGTGGCCGGCGTTGAAGATGAAGACATCATCTGGACTGAAGGCGACCTCCCCATAAATCGTTGAACAGCATGCCTTGAAGCTTGGTCGGCGAGTTGCAATCTCGATAACTTCAATCGAGCCTCGGCCGGTGATGACCAGAACGGCTCGACCGTCATCCGTAAATCGAGCGGTGCCATAGTTGGCTCCATCATCCCGCAGGACGTCAACCCTCCCGGGGCGACCGATCGGCACGAGAATGAGATTGCCATTGGCGATCGCCAACTCGCGCTCATCGGGACTGAACCTGAGATCGTTTAAGGAGCCGTGGTCTTCCCGAATCTCCTGGACAGGCTGTGTGCGTCCTTGATCCCAAACACAGATCCGGCCTGCCGAGGTTCCGCTGGCCAACCATCTACCCTTTGAGCTCAGTGCCAAAACAGTGATTTTACGTTCTTCGGGTCGGGCTTTAGAAGCAACGAGGAAAATCCAAACGCTCGAGCCAAGCAGCGCGATTGTGGCAGCGAGAACGGGCGCCATTTTCAAACGGGGCATACGCATGAGTCAATGATTATAGGACTAATCGCGGGCTGGCGCAGACCCCCGGACTTTGCGGTCTGCGATCTCCCGAAAGGACTACCTTCCGGCATGGCTTTGGCGCAGGCTCTCCGGCAGTGTGCCGTTCCTCCAAGCTTATTCGAATGAGCCGTCAGCTCCCTCAAGTCGCTTCGCGAAATCGCAGACCCCCAACAACTGGGTCTGCGCCAGCCCGCCTGACACCGTTCTCTTCTGACCCCGTTCCCTTAGGGCAGCATGCAGACAAACATGGGTAAGGGGGCGGAGGCAAGATTCCTGTTGGCATAAAAACTATTAGGGTCTATCATCAGCCCATCCGAATCCTTGCCTGTGAGGGAAATCTCCCATGAGAAAAACCTATTCCTTGCAAGTGCAGCGCGCTTTAGCTGTGAGTTTACTGGCGCTGGTTACGTGCAGTATTCCGGCAACCGCCGAAGACCATGTGAGCCGAAGCAAGATTTTGGCGGGGTTCTTTGAAGAGTGGAGCATCTACTACGCAAACTACAATCTGGCAAATCTGGAAAGCAACGGTTCAGCCGCAAAATTGTCGCACTTGGTCTATGCATTCGGCAATGTGACCGCGGACCCATCCAATCCTTCAACCGACACTTGCGCCATCGCCGATGCATGGGCTGATTTTGAAGATAACAATCTTCCACCGGTGGGCGGCATTGCGGATGTTTGGCCGCTCTATGGCAATTTCGCCGAGATCCTGAAGCTCAAGCAGCTTCATCCCAGCCTGAAGACTTTGATTTCTCTCGGCGGCGCCAACGCGGCAAATACGGCGGCGTTTTCAGTCGCTGCCAGCACGCCGACGGGCCGGCAGGCCCTGGCTGCTTCGTGCATCAACATGTTTGTGGTGGGCAATGTGGGCAGCGACTGGAACGGAGCGATCACGGCACCGGGGTTGTTTGACGGCTTCAACATCGACTGGGAGTTTCCAACTGCGACGGACACCAAGAACTTCACGCTGTTGCTGCAGGAGTTCCGGAAGCAGTTGAATGCCTTGAGCGCGCAAACCGGGAAACCGTACATCTTGAGTTTTGATGGTCCAGCGGGCTCGCAGAATTACACCAACATCGATTTGCAGCAGGCGGCCAAGCAGGTGGATTTCATTACCATCGATGGATACAACTATGCCGGGAGCTGGGATACCACGACCAACCATGCCTCAGCTCTGTTTGACTCGCGGCAGGATCCCAATTCTGGCCAAGGCCTCGACATTAATGACACGGTCACGGCATATCTCGAGGCGGGCGTGCCTCCCGAGAAGTACGTGATGGGTGTGCCTCTCTATGGCGCGGGCTGGACAGGTGTCCCTAACGTGAATCATGGCTTGTATCAGAGCTCGACGGGCCCATCGCCGGTGTTGCTTGCGGACGGAGCGGGGCTGTGTACCGACCTCAGCGGCAACACGCCGGGATGTGACACGCTGTTGACTCCGGGAACGGCGACGTACTCCACCCTGGCGACGCTAACTTCGAATGGCTATACCAATCACTTTGACCCAGAAAGGGTGGCGGTGTGGCTCTACGACCCAACCACAGAGACGTTCTATACATACGACAATCCCTTCACCGCCTTTCTGAAGTCCGATTACATCAACCTGCGCGTGCCGGGAGGTTTGGGAGGAGCGTTCGTTTGGGCGCTGAAAGATGACGATGCCAATGGAACGATGGTGAAAACTCTGGCCATGGGTTTGGGACGATAAGGGTATACGGGAGGAGGGGAGAATACGGAGCGGGTGAGGAGAGGAAAACTGGTGTTAGCTCGCGATAGGGATCCATACGGGTAATGGACACTTTCGCCGCCTTTCACTTTACAGGAAGTAGCGCGGGCCGCTGATTTTGCGGTCCGCGTCTTTACCTATTATCTCCACCGCGCCGCATTCTATCGCGGTGTCGAAACTCCGGCGTCCTTTTCGTGGGCGCACGCGACCGGGGACGTAGCGCAGGGCTCGCTCTCCAGCCCCTTCGCTCGGCTCAGGGCAGGCTCTGCGGCTTTTCCACCGCGCCGTGGTTTTGGCGGCGCGATTAAAGTTGTGATGGTTTCATCCCAGGCAAGGTTTGAAAAACAAGATTACCCAATGTGCGGCGCGGAAAAGGCTCGCGCCGCTGGAAGAGCGCAGAGCCTGCCCTGAGCGGAGCGAAGGGGCCGGAGGGCGGGCCCTGCGCTACTTTTGGGGGCGGCGCCGACATCGCATTTTTTTGTCCCCGAGCGTTAAGAAGCCGGAACAACCCACGGATAGGACGCGGTGACAGAGATGTTGCCCGCGGGGGGGTGCGTTGATCGACCGCGCTGCCGCCCGGTCGTCATGGTATGATTTAGCAAGCATGAGTCTCGAGTTTGAATGGGATCCGAAGAAAGCCAAGGCAAATCATGCCCGTCACGGGATTGATTTTGAAGAAGCGCTAACCGTTTTTCGAGACCCGCTCGCCCGCATTTTTGAGGATGAAGAACATTCCATAGATGAGGAGCGTGAGATTATCATTGGGCATTCTTTGAAAGAGCGTCTGATTGTGGCGTGTTTCACCGTTCACGGAGAAAGAATTCGATTGATCAGCGCCCGCAAAGCTACACGCCTGGAGCGTAATGACTATGAGGAAAATGTCCACCCGTAAGAAACATCAGCCCCTGCGGGACACGATGCCCAAGGAGTATCGGTTCGACTACCGCCGCGCCAAGCCGAATCGCTTTGCCGAAAAGATGGCGGAAGGAGTTGTAGTCGTTATCCTCGAACCGGACGTTGCCGCAGTATTCAAGTCGTCAGAAGCTGTCAACGCCCTCTTGCGTTCCGTAATTGCTGCAATGCCGGAATCCAAGCAGCCGATGGGCTAACCAGGGGCTTCCCACGCTCAGTTGCTCGCTGACCGCACGTGGCAAGGCCACTCCTGCCTTAGTCCAAGGCTGATGTGTCTTATGCAGAGCACACAGGCAGGAGTGCCTGTGCCACCGTTAAGAGGCCGGAACAGGCCACGGATAGAATGCCGTGACGGAGATGTTGTCCGTGCTCGTGGGCGCACGCAAGCGGGGAAGTAGCGCAGGGCTCGCTCTCCAGCCCCTTCGCTTGGCTCAGGGCAGGCTCTGCGGCTTTTCCACCGCGCCGTGGTTTTGACGGCGCGATTAGAGTTGTGATGGTTTCATCCCAGGCAAGGTTAGAAAAACAAGGTTGCCCAATGTGCGGCGCGGAAAAGGCTCGCGCCGCTGGAAGAGCCGCGGGGCCGGAGGGCGGGCCCTGCGCTACTTTTGCCGGTGGCGCTGACATCGCATTCTATGTCGGCGACCGCTAAGAGGCCGGAACAGGCCACGGATAGCTCGCGGTGACAGAGATGTTGCCCGTGCTCATGGGGCGCATACATGAGGGCAATGTATGCGCCACCCGCGAGCCGCCTAAAAAGATGACCCTTGCCTAACCGTTCCCTTTGTGGTAACTATCACCTAAAATCGGGCCAAATTTCGCCTAATTGGCTAGCCCGACTCTCTGTCGCGTTGTTCTGGCTCACGTTTGCGTGTTGATTTGGGCGACGGGGGTGAGCGATTATAAGAAGGGTTCGGGGTAAAGAGTTCCTAGGTGATCCAAAGCGGCTCGGCGGATCGCGATCAGTCGTGATTCGTGCCGATGACAAGGCCCGCTACAATGTGAAGTTCAAAGAGAATGACCAGGGGCCCAGAATCTTGGCAAACGATTTGATTGCCTCTCAGATTGCAGTTAGACTGGGCGTGCCGACGCCGGACAGCGTGATAGTTGAGATTGACCAGACTTTCCTCGATGCCAACCCAATCCTTGGGACGAGGTACCCTAAGCCGGTGGCGCCGGGCGCGCATTTTGGAAGTATGATTGTCCGAAACACTTTTGACAATCCTCCCGTGGGATTGATTAACACCGTCTCGAACGTGGCTGACTTCCCTCAAATCATTGTTTTCGATATCCTGACAGAAAACACGGACCGGTGTAACGTCGGTAACTTCCTCATTGTCCGCCTAGACCACTACCCGCAACAGACGCACTTCGTCTCCATTGACCATGGGCACTGCTTTGGACCCAACTGGGACCTAACCCTTCCTCAGCGTATTGGAAGCTGGTGTAAGTCACACCTGCGGGAGATCACTGACGCAATCAGGGGTTCGGACCCTTTCAGAGTGGCAATCACGAACGCCTCCGGCATTTCACCCGAATGGCTCGATGAAGTGTTCAACTACCTGCCTCAGGAGTGGGGGGTTTCGCCGGAAGAGTTGAGGGCTCTCAAAGCCTTCATTCTCGGCCAAGTGTTGAGGGTCGAGGAGATTTTATCCCGTGAAAGAGCGTTGTTTCCGAATTGGCAAGGAAGGAGCCAGTAAAACCATGCGCGAGTATCCTTGCTCATACACCGTGGCGAGGTTTCTCCCGAATCCTCTGCGAGAGGAAGCTAGAAATCTTGGAGTTGTGCTTCAGTGTATCGGCCGGGGCTTTATCGGTGCCAAGTTTGAACCAGACCTTCGGAAGAGAATCGGAGTCCAAGCCGATGACGTCGATGTCAGAGTCGTGCGAGCATACGTTGAAGAACTTGAAGCTAATATTCAGGCCTTTCAGGGCCAATCCCTTGGGTTGCCTGGGATGGTTCAACCTCTTCACCCAGACTATTTGAAGCACTTCTGGTTGACCTACACGAGTAAGATTCAGTTTTCAGAACCCAAGGGATGCGTTGCGGAGGACCCAGCAGAGGAACTGAACGAACTGTTTAGCTTGTTGGTCGAGGAAGAGCCATCTGCAAGAGTGAAGGTGGAAAAGCGGAGTAGCTTCGCAAAGGAGTTTGGGAAACAACTCCGAGAAGCTTGCTTATCGGGCAGAAACAAAGTCAAAGCCAATTATCCGGTTGTGGTTAAAAACCAGCAGATACCAGTTGACTTCGGCTATAGGCACGCGAGGCGAGACCGGGAAATATTGATTGAAACCGTAGACCTCACGTCTGAGTTTCTGACCGAACGGATTGAAGCTCTATCGGTGACAGCCGTAAAGTTCGAAATCTTGAAAGAAGTAAAGCGCCAGGCAGTCAAGACCGTCTCTGTCGTAAAGACGCTTGCGAAAGGCGATGCACACGCGTATGGCCTTGAGCTCCGCGAGTTGAACCATCACTCCGACCATGTTTTCGACCTTTCGAAGCCGCCCGCTGCCCGAGACGTAATTTCTATGATCCGAGAAGACCTGGGGGCAACGGCTGGTCATTTTTTTGCGAGCTAGATTTCCGTCCGTTATAAAAGACTCTGCGGTAGATCAATTTTGCCGTGCGCCTCACGCGGTGGCCTTCTGCGCCAGCGATTCCAACAGGTGGGCCTTCAGCAGTTCCCCTTTTGCCAATTCCTTGTACGCCCCTGGTCGTTGTCGTCGACGGCGCGTGACAACAAAATCAAACTCGGGGCATCTCTCCACGTTTGCGCGAGCCGGTAGCGCAGAGTCTCTGGTTTTGAGACCTGCGGCTTTTCCGGGGTTCGAACCTAGGGCGCGTTTTCGATGCATTAACAAGGAGTGGATGTTTATTAGATAAAGAGCCGCAGAGTGTGAACTACACACACTCTGCATTGCAATACCGTAATTTCTTGTTTTTTGGCAAACATTTTGGGGCGCGGGTTGAAATCCCAGAGACCCCTCATCCGCTTCGTACCTCAGCACCTTCTCCCCTCGGAGAAGGTTGGAAATATCGAGGGGCGCTCACGCGCCCGAAGAACCATTTCCCTCTCCGAGGGGAGAGGGTGAGTTGCCGCCGGCGCTTTCATCAGCCGGGGTAACTAGGGGGCCCCACGTTCTGCTTGTCGTGAGGGTGAGGGGTTGCGCGATCGCACATTTGAGATTTCAGAGGCGGACGAGACCGGCGGCGGATAAGCCCGAAGCGGCGCGCAAGACCCGCAGCGAGATGGGCGCCGATCTCGGTCGCAGCGGCGAATCCTCAGCGCGGCGGCGTAGCGGCGAGTTCACCTCGCCATGGCGGCGTAAAGCCGCCTCTACGGCAACATGTTCAGGGAGGTGTCAACCTTCACGGAATCGAATGCGGTCGGATTCGACGATCCAGAGCTGCCCTTCCGGCGACCGCTCCCGCAGCACGGGGATAAGGCGCCGCAGCATTGAGAGTAGTGTGATCTTGTCCTGCGCCTTCGATCGAACAACGATGATGCCCAGGTATTCTCGGGGCGGGTATGCCCGAATATCCGCAAAACCCAAGTCCAGACTCAACAACGCGCGCCCTTCCGTCCGGGCGGAGCCGGAAACGGACCGGTCATCGGCGCTCGCAAGCCCTTCGTCGTCCACGGAGTCAGCTTCGAAGCCCACGTCGCGGAGAAGGGTTGGGTATTCCGCCGGGAGGTTTTGATCGATCTTAAATTTCAAGCGTGTATTTCCAGGGGCAAGTCCACCGTTCCCTCGCGGGTCAGCTCGGCGGCGTAGGCAAGGGCGGCGTCGATATCCGCAGGGGTCAGGGCCGGATAACTCGATCGAATTTCATCGCGTGAGACACCGACGGCGATGTTGTCAATGATCACGGAAACCATGATCCGGGTTCCCCGGATGCAGGCTTTGCCATGACAAACCGCCGGATTCACGCTGATGCGTTCCTTCCAATTCTGCATAAAAGGATTTTAACACGAGCGCCGTAAAATGCCATACTCGGGGTTCGGGCGGGGTTGCGCGATCGTGTAGATCGCAGATTCGAGATTTCAGACGCGGACGAGATCCCCGCAGGGGATCGATACCATAGCCGGGGGCAACGCCCCCGAAAGACGCCCCTATCAAGGCCCGACCCTGAAAGGGTCGAATCCAGGTACCGTCGTGCCGGTCTTGCGCCCGCCGGTCTAGGGTAATGCGACCCCCTCAGGGTCGGGGGAACGAACGTCGCGCTTTCCGGGGGCGTTGCCCCATAGGCGCTAAGATAAGCATGCGGTCGATTCTATGTGTCCCATTCCCGCGAAGCGGGATACCGTGAGTAGCCGTAGGCGAAGCCTACGGAAACATTAGGCGCGAAATGGCTCCGGCCCTGGAGGGGCCGACCTCTTGGAGGGTCAACCCCGTTGGGGTTGGGCGGTCGCATTGCTTCTGTTATCCGCAGGTTAAAACCTGCGGCTATTCACGGTTGGCCCCTCCGGGGCCAAAATAAACACAGCTTATCTTAGCGCTTATGGGGCGTTGCCCCCGGCTATTGTCTTGTGCTACTGCGGGGCACGAGCACCGTCGTCTCGCGACGGCCATCCATCCTCAGAATGACATTTCCGATGCGTTTGCCCCGCCGCCCCCGAAGCCCCGCCCTTCTATACAGAGCGTCATGAATTGTAGCGTCGATCTCTGATCGACGACGGCGGTCGGAAACCGCCGCTACAACCGGATGGCAAACCTTTATGTCGCTCTGTACAGTTCCGTGGTGAGGAAACCCGGGCTATTTCTCGCCCACAATTTTCCGCAGCGCCTGGGCGGCGTAAACCACCTGCCCATTCGTCAACTCCGGATAGAGCGGCATGGCAATCACGCGCTGGCAGGCATGCTCGGCCAGCGGCAGGGCGCCCGGCGCGTAGCCTAGGAATTGGTAAGCCTTCTGGAGATGAAGGGGGAGCGGGTAGTGGATGGCGGTCCCGACCCCGCGTTCTTGCAGCTCGGCGCGCACCGCGTCGCGGTCATCAACATAGACCACAAACAGATGATCCACCCGCTCGTTGTCCAGCTCGCCCTGCTGTATCTCCAGGCGGGCGCCGGCCAGGGCCTGACGATAGAGTCCGGCCAGCTCGCTGCGCCGCGCGTTCCATCCCTCCAGGCGCGCGAGCTTGAGGCGCAGAATGGCTCCCTGGAAGCCGTCCATGCGGTAGTTGTAGCCGATGTGGTCGTGCAGATAGTGGCGCGCCTCACCGTGCGAGCGCAGGCTGCGAGCCAGGGCCGCGACTTCGTCATCGTTGGTTGTGAGCGCGCCACCTTCTCCGTAGCCGCCCAGATTCTTGGTGGGATAGAAGCTGAACGCGGCGGCTTTCCCCATACTGCCTACCCGCTTGCCGTGATAGCGCGCGCCATGCGCTTGGCAGGCGTCCTCGATCACCGCCAGGCCATGACGGGTGGCAATCTCCAGAATCGCATCCATCTCGGCAGGCAGGCCGTAAAGATGCACGGGAAGAATGGCGCGCGTGCGAGAAGTGACGGCGCTGGCGATCTCGGGAGGAGCGATGTTGGCCGTGCGCGGGTCGATGTCCACAAACACCGGCTTGGCGCCCGTGTAAGAAATGGCCTCCGCCGTGGCGATGAAAGTGTTGGGCGTGGTGATCACTTCATCGCCAGGCTTGATGCCTGCCGCCAGCAGGGCAAGATGCAAAGCGCTGGTCCCGGAATTCACGGCCACACTATGCTTCACGCCACAGTAGGCCGCGAATTCCCGCTCAAAGGCCTCGACTTCTTCGCCCAGAACGAAGGCCGCCCGGCGTCCCACTCGGTCGAGCGCGGCTAGAACTTCCTCGCGCAAACCGTCATACTGGGCTTTCAAATCAAAGTAGGGAACAAGCATCGGGAACCTCAGGGTGAAGCGGCTGAAATTGACACGAACGCGACGGGAACAAGGAGTCAGCCACCCACAAGACCGGAACCCCCGGATTCTATGCCCAGCGGAGTGGATTGTCACAGCAGAATTGTGGGGCTGGATTGCAGATGAAACGGGGTGTACTCTTAACCGGCGAAAAAGACCAGGAGATTCCCACGCGATGACAAGGAACCGGGTGTGCCGCATTTCCGTAAATGATTCAAGAGCGGCTGACCGGGTGGAAGTCTGTGTGAGAGCCTTATCTGGGGGCGGTCTTTATGACCGCAAAGCTCTCCTTCTCAACGAACGGCAGCTCCCTCGAAGGGCGGCCGCGAAGTGCGGCCGGAGTCAACTGAAAACACGCTATCTTACTGATTCGATTGGAGATGGTCTGCTCATCGGAACAAGAGCAAGGCAGGAGGCAAGGCAAATGAAAAATGGTTTTGTTACCCTTTATAAGGGTTTATTCATCGTGTTGGCCGCAGCAATGGCCACCATCGGCTGTAACAACCTGGAAAGCAATCGCGCGTCCACAAGCGAGACGCGCACGGAGTCGAAGACGGTGGCGCTCGGCAGCGCGCAGTCCGTGCGCGTGAGTCTCAAAATGCGAGCCGGCGAGTTGAAAGTCGGGGGCGGAGCAACGCCACTGCTGGATGCGGATTTCACCTACAACGTGCCGAGCTGGAAACCGGAAGTGAAATACGAAGTGAGTGACGGCGTGGGGAACCTGGAAGTGGAGCAGCCGGAGTCAGGCGGCTCCACCGGCAATACTCGCAACGAATGGGACCTGCACTTGAGCAATAAGCCGCCGATGGAAATGACCGTGAACATGGGCGCCGGCCGCGCCACGCTGACACTCGGCGGACTGGCGTTGAGCAGGCTGGAAGTGAACATGGGCGCCGGTGAGACCACGCTGGACCTGACCGGCAACTGGAGGAAGGATCTCTCCGCTGAAATCCACGGCGGCGTGGGCAAGGCGACGATCCGGTTGCCCAAGGACGTGGGCGTCCATGTGATCGCGCAGGGAGGGCTCGGGTCAATCAACGCCGGCGACTTCCACAAGCAGGGCGATGCGTACGTCAATGATGAGTACGGCAAGTCACCGGTCACGCTCCGGGTCGAGGTCGAGGGCGGCGTGGGCGAGATCGACTTGGAGTTGGGTGGGGCGCCACCCGTCGTGTAAAGGCCTTCCATGCGCAGTTGCCGCGGTTATCTCCGCGCCCGGAGGGGAGCGCCCGGTTCGTGGCAGCGCGCGGCTCAACCTGCCCTTTGGGAAATCAGGTTATACTAGCCTTGGTGTTGGGCGGCCGGCGCCGCGATGCCCGCCGCCGCGACGGCCCTCGGAGGGCCAGCTTCAGGAGATCGTGAAAGCTTCACGACGGAAAGGAACCTGGCTTGGGATTCGAGATCATCGACATCCGTCGATTCGAGGTCAAGGATTTCGCGACTCTGCTGGAATCTGAATCTCAGGCCTGGTACGAAAAGCTGCGCTGGGACTTCACCGCCTCGGCTCGCGTCATCAACGCCTGCCTGCGCGAGAAAGGACTTTCCGGGTACGCACTGGTTCACGAGGGCGGGATTCGCGGTTATTGCTTCTTCTTCTATGACGGTGAGAAAGGCCTGATCGGCGACCTGTTCGTGCACCCGGAACTTGCTGGACTTAGCCCCGCCCGACAGTTGCTTGAACACGTCGTAGAAACGCTGCTCGGAACGCCCGGCTTGCGCCGCGTGGAAGCGCAACTTCCTCACTTTGAGATGGAAGATCTGGAATCCTGCTTCCGGCCCCACGAGTTTCGAGGTTACCTGCGCCGTTTCATGAGTCTGGATTTGGAGAACCGGCCGCGCTCGGCAACCGGGCCGGGCCACACGGCAGGGCGCCTGTTGCAGGAGGCCACCGTATTGAAAGACTTTCAACTAATACCTTGGGACAGGCGTCTGGATCAAGAAGCCGCGGAACTGCTCTATTATGCGTATCGGCGCCATGTGGACGCCGTCATTAACGACCAGTACGCCTCCGTCACTGGAGCCTCCCGCCTGATCGAGAACATCGTCCATCACCAGGGGTGTGGCGAGTTCCTTTCCCGCATTTCACGCATGGCGGTACATCGCTCCAGCCAGCAACTGGCGGGAATTCTCACCGTCACCGGGATTCGTCCCCGTACTGCGCATATTCCGCAGGTCGCGGTGGCGGAGACTTTTCAGGGACGCGGCGTGGGCTCGGTGCTGATGGAGGCGGCGTTTCGTGATCTTGCAGGGGAGGGTTTTGAGGAAGCTACCCTGACCGTGACCGACCAAAACGCCGGCGCGGTGCGGCTCTACCAACGGGCAGGGTTTCACACCTTCAAAACCTTTGGAGCATTTATCTATAGCCGGGAGGAAGCTTCGTAGCCTCCCGGTTACTTACCTTTTGCTTTGAGCAAATCCTTCAATTCGTCCATGAATTCGCGGACGTCTTTGAAATCCAGATACACGGACGCGAAGCGCACGTAGGCCACCTTGTCGAGTTTCTTCAGCCGATTCATGACCAACTCGCCGAGTTCAGTCGCCGGGCGCTCGCGGTCGGGCGACTCGGCCACGAGCGCTTCCGCCTCGTCCACGATCTGCTCGAGCTTTCCCATGGGCACGGGGCGCTTTTCGCAGGCTTTTAGCAGGCCCGTCAGCAACTTCTGCCGTTCGAATCTCTCCCGACGCCCGTCCTTCTTGACGACCATGTAGGGGATTTCGTCAATGCGCTCGTAGGTGGTGAAGCGACGGCGGCACTTCTCGCATTGGCGGCGACGGCGAATCGTGTCGCCGACCTTCGCCTCGCGCGAATCCACCACTTTATCTTCGACGTGCCCGCAGAATGGACATTTCACGGCGGTTGTTCACCTCGCGGAATAGCTGTGCTTGGCGCTGGCCACGCGGGTGGGGCCCACGATCTCGGGATCAGACTTCTTCCAAATGGACGGGCTGCTCTTCCTCCCTGGCAATCGCTTCCAGCTTGCGGAAAGACAAGCCTTCGTAAATGAGCAGAACCAGCCCCAGTCCCAGGCAGGGGACCGACATCATGATCCAGAGCAGAATGGCGGCACCGGTAGCCGCCTCAGCCGGTACGTTGAAGATCTCGGTCAAGGCCAGAATCGCACCCACCTGATACCCACCGCCAATACCTGGAATCTGAATCATCAAGCCCAGGGCCGCGCAGAAGAGCGTCAGGGCCGAGGCCAGCCAGGGCAAGCGGCCCAGTTCGTGCCCCAGGCTTCTGAACACGACCCAGAGAACCGTGGTGTTCAGCGACCAGAGGACGGCCGTGGTGACCATGCTGCCGACCAGGCCTTTCCAATCACGAATCACGCTCAGGCCCTCTCCGAAAGAGTGCAGGAAGTGATGGAAGGAGCGCAGCGCGCGGTCCGGGAGAAAACTGAACAGCTTGAGTATGCCGGCAGTTGTGCGCTTAGCTTGCAGGCGGAAAAGCACCAAGCCTAGCACCATCAAGCCGGTAAGTCCGAACAGCACATTCCCGCCCCTGTGCATCCAGTGCAGCGCAGAGACGCCTTTGGCGGTGGCCGGACCGACGGGCTCAAAGTAAAGCGAGGCAGCAAAGAGTACCACCATAGCGATGGTGTCGAAGGCCCGTTCGAGCAGCCACACCGCGAGCATGGCGCTCATGGGGACGTTTTCTTTCTTGGCGATGTACCCGGGCCGCACCAGTTCACCTGGCCGGCCCACCAGAAAAATAGCGCTGAAGCCCAGAATCTGGCCGGCGAACAAGACCCACAGGCTCGCGCGTTTGATGGGCTCCAGGAAGAATTGCCAGCGAATTGCCCGCAGCAGGAATGTGCCGTAGATTCCGGCCAGTGCCAGCAGCAGGTAGTCTAGGTGCGCCCCGCTGATCGAAGCCCATAGACGGTCCCAACGAAAATTCCGCCACTCCGGGTTGCCCCGCAGGTTGTAGAAGATCAGGGTGATAACGATGGCCCCCGCCGCCAACCACAGCCATCGTCGCAAGGCTTTATTCATAGGGGGAACTCGTTGAGGTTTCTCCGGCCCAAACTATCCGAAGGGCTTCAGGATGTCAAGCTAAGCCGTCTCGGCGAGAAGCCGAGGCACCCGCCAATGCCCAGGCGATTGGGGTCGGCGATCTTCTGGCCGATCCAGCTATCGACTCCATCCATGACGCAGGTTCGTAAATGGTGCAATGGATCAGCTTTACCCACGTGCACGGCGGGTAACTTTCGGAGGGCACTTGATCGCGGGGGGCACAGCAGTTGGCTCAGACCTTCGAGGTTTTCCCGATGTCTGCGGAATCGGCAGGCACGGGCGTAAGCTTCAGGCCTGCGGGCGAGGTTCGCAGACTCGATTTTCCCGCCTGGACCGCAGCACTCGGGACGACCTAATCCCTCGGCTTGGACAGGAGACTCCAGAAGTTGGATCCTCGGAAGAGTCTCATGCCTGGGCACGACAACCCCCTGCCTGAGCCCTGCGACCCAGCGGCAGTTCCCTCGCGCGGAATCTGTCGTGCGACCTTTGTCACAGGCAGTCGCTGCGGGCCGCGTCGGCGACCCGCAGCGCTAACACTACTTCTTTTTGGGAGGCACAACAGCGTCCTTGAACGCTTTGGCCAGACGGAATTTCACGACGGTCTTGGCCGGAATCTTGATCGGTTCGCCGGTTTGAGGGTTCCGGCCCATCCGGGCTTTCCGATTCGCCTTGACCGCTTTTCCCAACCCAGGGATTACAAATTGACCTATACTCTTGGCTTCCTTGGTTGCCAACGCTACGAGCTCCTCTATAACTGCCGCCGCCTCTTTCTTCTGGGTTCCCACCTTTTCCGCCAGATGCGACACAACTTGTGATTTGGTCATAACCTTCGCCATGTGCTGCTCCTCTCCTCTGTGCAGGTTCTTTAATAAAGATCGTGACGTGATAGTCGTGCGACAATTTAGTCAATTACTAGCCAACTGTCAAGGTATTTTAACAGAGGTGGCCAAAAAAGCCAGAGAAAATGCGCCTGCGGTGTGGGCGTAACACAGCGCGGGCCGGATTTCGCGTTCCTGGGATTGCAAACTGCTGGGGGCTTCGTTATATTGCAACAGGAGGTTGAGATGCCGCTTTTTGAGTATAAGTGCCGGGATTGCGGGGTAACATTCGAGAAGATCGTGGCCACGGCGACCACCCAGGTCGTCTGCAAACAGTGTGAGAGTCCGAGCGTAGAGAAGTTGTTGTCGGTTTTCGCGGTCGGCGGGACGTCGCGCTCCGAAGCCTCATTGGAATCGGGCCCCTGCGGTGCTTGCGGCGCGGCGCAACGAGGGATGTGCGGCGTCGAGTGAGGGGATCGCCCTGAGACTGCGACCAGGCCGCGCCCGCGGGTTGCCTCGAGACGGCTCGGCGCGTACCTGCACGAGTCGAACGTGACCCAACCGTATATCCCCAATCTGCGCCTGGGCACCTCGAGTTGGTCGAGTGAAGACTGGGTGGGCCCCTTCTACCCGGCCGGCACGCCGCCCGCGGATTTTCTCAACCTTTATGCCCAGCGGTTTGACACCGTGGAAGTGGACTCCACCTACTACCGAATTCCTTCCGAGTCCATGGTCAGGAATTGGCGGGCGCGCACCCCACCGGAATTCATCTTCGCCGCCAAGTTCCCGCAAGTGATCACGCACAAGAAGGTGCTCAGGGATTGCCGCGAGGAGCTGGGCGATTTCCTGCGCGCCATGGCGTTGCTCGAAGACCGCCTGGGCCCGCTGCTGCTGCAGTTTCCTTACTTCAACAAGCAGGCGTTCGCGCGCCCCGAGGATTTCCTGGTCCTCCTGGAGCATTTTCTCGACGAGCTGCCCGATGTCTTTTCCTACGCGGTCGAAGTCCGCAACAAGAACTGGATCAACGCACGCCTGCTCGACGCGCTCCGCAAAAAGAATGTGGCCCTGGCGTTGATCGACCACCCCTGGATGACGCCGGTCGCGCAATTGCTGAGCAAGCACGATGTGGTCACCGCCGGCTTCACCTATATTCGCTGGTTGGGCGATCGCAAGGGCATCGAAGCGAAGACCCAGCACTGGGACCAAGTCATCATCGACCGTGAAGATGAAATGCGGACCTGGATTCCCGTGATTCGCCAGCTTCTCAAGCGCGGGATTAACGTCATGGGGTACTTCAACAATCACTACGCCGGGTTTGCGCCGGGATCGATCGAACTCTTCCGCCAAGTGTGGGGGCGGATGCGCGAGACCCTGCTCGAACCGAATAACGTCTCGCCACCGCCCTCTCAGTGGTAAGGTACTTCCCGCTCCACCTAGAGATTGCCTGGAGATCTCGATGCCTCGCGTGGAAGTCCGGCTGCTGAAAAGTGTCCTGGAGTGCCGTCAATGCGAACGCATCCAGATGCAGGTTTGGGGCGCGCTGGCCGTGAGTGGTGAATTGATGATGGTGACGCAGAAGTACGGCGGCGCCGTTATCGGGACCATGGTCGATGGCAAAGTCGTTGGTTTCATCTACGCGTTTCTTGGCCGTTACCACGGCCGCCTGATTCACTGGTCCCACATGATGGCCGTGGAAGCCAAGTTCCGCGACCGGGGCTTCGGTTTTCGGATGAAGCTCGCGCACCGCGAGCTCGCGCTGGCACAGGGCCTCAAATCCATTTGCTGGACATACGACCCGCTTGAAAGCCGCAACGCCCGCTTGAACATCTCGCGCCTGGGCGCCGGTGTCGATCAATACGTGCCCGACTGCTACGGCCAGTTCCCCAGCCGGCTCGAAAAGGGCCTGCCCAGCGATCGTTTTGTGGTCAACTGGCGAATTGGGGCCGCGCGCGTGCGAGAGCGGCTGAGCCACGGTGCTCCGCCATTTAACCCCGCGCTGCGGCACTTAAACGAGACTCGGTTGAACGCCCGCGGACTGCTGGAGAATCGTGCCCTGCGGTTTGACCTGACCGATCCCCGCTTGCTGGTGGAAATCCCCAGCCACACTGATGCGATGCGTTCGCGGACATTGCCCCTGGCTCGCCGCTGGCGCCTGGAAACGCGGCGCATCTTCGAGTGCTATCTCTCCATGGGATATGGCGTGGAAGATTTTTTCCCGCCGCAGCCCGCCACCGACGCGCGCTGCTTCTATTTACTGCGCCGCAGCCCGCGCGGCTGAGGACAGGTTTCAAATCCCGCAGACTATTCAGGATAAGGCGTGCCAGCGGCCGCGATGCGAATACGGTGGTCCGTGAACACGATGGGCGAGTCCGGGACCGAAACCTTGGGCATATGACAGTGCGCGCAGTCCCGCTGTGCGACCGGGCAGGGCTTGCCCGGCTGATCCGCCCGCGCCGGCGTGCCCGCACTCGACACGTGGCACGCCAGGCATTTCGCGTCGTAAGCTGCCGTCTCCTGCACCAGAGGTGCATGCGAGTCGTGACAAAACGCGCAGCGGCTGCGCTGGTCGGCGGCATTCCAACAGCGGCTTCCGGTCAGGCGATAAGCCTGGGAAATCACATTGCGTACTCCGCGCAGGTTTCCGTTCTTCACCTCCTGGATGGTGTGGTGACAGTCGCCGCAGAAATCCAGCTCCTCCACCGGCCGCAGGTGGGCAGGATTAAAGATCACGGACTCGCCGGATTTCCCGGCCCGCATCGCCGCCACATGCTTCGCCCCCGGCCCGTGGCAAACTTCACAAGTATCTCCGGGAACCAGGCGATCTATATCAAGACTATCGCCGACCACGTTCGCAGGACTGTGACAACGGAAGCAGCCGCGCACACCGTCAGCGGTGAGGCGCTGACCCAGAGCAGCTTCGAGGGTGGGTACGGGGGCGGCGGGGTCTTCCCCCAAGCCGAGCTTCCCCTGGGCGGAATAATAGTTGACCGGCGCCCGGTAATACACTCCGGCGTGTTCGATGAGGTACATCTGGAAAACGGCTCCGGCGCCCACGACGAGGAAGACGGGCTCCGTGATCTTGTCGTGCCCATCGCTGACCGTGAAGTTAAGCCGCCCCTGTTCATGGCGAAGTACATAGGTGTAGGGCCCGCGCTCGAAATTCAGCGCCGGATGTTCGATGAGAACGCGCGATTCTGCCGGCCGCGCGGCGGCCTGAGCCATGTCAGTGGTCCGCTGCTTCTCGAAGATCGCGCGGTGGCACGGTGCACAGGTCGCCGAGCCCACATAGTCCTCAAGCCGGACCACGGCGCGGGTGGGCTGCCATTTCTGATCCTCATCACCCCCCGGGGTCCGCGCCCATCCGCGCATTACTGCCGCAGCCGTGAGCGCTGTCGTGAGCAGAGCCAGGCACCGTGCATTTCCCAGATTGATTCGCATAGAAGAGTCCTCAAGACCCGGCAAGAATGAAGTTCCCAAGAGACCTACTGCAATGACTCCCAGACACTATGCGAAGTGCGGAGCCTGCGTCAACCCCTCCCAAGGCTTAACTTGAATTTCAGTCCGCTTCCAAATACAATTGCACGCTCCGATTCGAAGGATGACGATGGAAGTCAGGTTCTCGCGCAGCGTATCCGTGGCGGAAGTGATCTTGCGCCTGCTGCGCTCGACCTCCAGGACTATCGACGCCGCGCTCTATCGACTCAACAACCCGGTGCTGGTGGCGGCGCTGCACGAGGCCGTGAAGCGTGGCGTTCAAGTTCGCCTGCTGGTGGACGGAAATAAGTACAAAGAAAGCTGCGCAACCCAGGAACTCCTAGCCGGCGCCAGCGTCCCCTTCCGGCTGGGTTATGGCCGGAAGGGAGGCGGCTCGAAAATGCATCACAAGTTCGCCATCCTGGATCAGCGGAGCGTGCTCGCCGGCAGCTATAACTGGACATTCGAATCGGAAAACGAAAACTACGAGAATCTTGTCATCCTCGAGGAAGCGCTGCCGGTTGCGGCTTACGCGCAGGAGTTCGAGGCCTTGTGGACGGGCGCGGGATGTGACCATCCTTAGGAGTGGAGCGGGGTCCTTGCAAGAATTCTAATCGAGATGCAAACCATGACAACCAAAGAAGCCGACGAGGGCAAGGCGGAAAATCCGGCCCAGTACGATTTTTACATCATGCGCCACGGCCTCGCCGTCATGCGCGGCGCCGCCGCCCTGATCGACGACACGAAGCGGCCTCTCACACCCGAAGGCAAGCAGAAGATGCGCGACATCGCGTCCGGACTGCTGCGCATTGGATTTGACGTGGATTGGATCGTCTCCAGTCCCCTCGTGCGCGCCGTGGAAACAGCTGAGATCGTCGGGGAGGCGTTGACTTCCAAGCCTCCCTTGGAGTTTTCGGATGCGCTCCGTCCGGGCGGGTCCGGCGAGGCCCTGATCACGTTTCTGGCCAAGCGACCCAATCGCCGCCGCGTGCTGGTGGTAGGCCACGAGCCGGATTTGAGCGAGTTGGCAGCGCGCTTGATCGGCGCCGGGCGCAACGCCAACATGGCTTTCAAGAAGGGCGGCTGCTGTCTGATTACCTTCACTGAATTCCCACCCAAGTCCCCGGGAAGGCTGGCGTGGTGGCTGCCGCCGCGCATCCTGCGGAAACTGGCCTGAGGGATGGCTCGCACGCCAGGGAGACCTGCGGGGGGTAGTGGCGCCCGCACGAACTGGCGATCAGTACGTCAGGCTGAGTACCTGAGTTTTCGTCACTCCCCCACCCGTAGCCGTCACGGTCAGGGTGCAGGTGCCGGCAGCGGTCCCGGAGGCCACGGACAGCTTCAAGGCGCTCGTGCCACTGCCCGGCGACGCGATGCTGGTGGGCGTAAAGCTCGCTGTGACTCCCTTCGGAACTCCGCTTACCGACAAGCCTATCGCGGCCTTGAATCCATACAGCAGAGCAGTGGTCAGCGTTACCGGTACCGAACCACCCGCCGCCACACTTGTGCTGGTGGCGCTTGACGTTAGCGTAAAGCTGGGCGTCAAGACCGTTAGGCTGAGTGTCTGAATTTGCGTCAGTCCCCCGCCCGTAGCCTTTACGATCAGGGACGAGACGCCGGGAGCCGCCCCGGAAGCCGCTGACAGCGTTAAAATACTCTTGCCACTACCCGGCGACGCTATGCTCGGGGGAGCGAAGCTGGCCGTGACTCCTTGCGCGAGTCCGCTTACCGACAAGCCTATTGCCGACTTGAATCCATTCGCCCCAGCAGTGGTCAGCGTTACCGGTACCGATCCGCCCGGCGCCACACTTGCGCTGGTGACGCTCGGCGTCAGGGTAAAGGTGGGTGCGATGACAGTCAATGTCACGGACACGGTCCGCGACAGTCCCCCGCCCGTACCAGTGATTGTTATCAGGCCATTACTTGCCAAAGCGTTAGCGGCTGCCGCGACCGTCACCGTTACCGGCGCGACGCTGGACAGTGTGGGAGAAGAGAACGTCACAGTTACACCCGTTGGCGCTCCGCTTGCCGACAGGGTCACCGGCGAGCTAAACCCGCCCTGGAGGCCCAAGTTCAGGGTTACGGTGTTTGAACTACCTTGCGAAACTGACAGGCTGGGAGAACTTAACATTAGATCAAAGCCCGTAGCACGGGCTTCGCTCCATTGGTTTACCAACTGGAATACATCGACTGAACCGAGCCCCGTAGCCATATCGTAGCCGGCGCCGGCGCTGAAGCCCGAAACTCCGGGAACGCTATTGTTCCCGCCGGTGATATCGTGGAAGACCGCAGCGCGGCCGCCGGACAGTTGCTGGGTGGCCAGCGTATACAGGACGGGATTGATATTTCCCTGCGGGGCTCCGCTGTTCTGGAGCACAAGGGCCATTGCGCTTGCCAGGGGGGGAGCAGCCGCTGATGTCCCGGCCAAATACTTGATCTGATTCTGAAACCAGACTATATAAGCATCATGAAACGCAGCCGCCATCGAAACGTCGGGAACATCCCGCTTTCCATCATTGGGAACTCCGGGTGCGACCTGCCAGGCGGGCTTCGTGTACACGGTGCTTACCCCGCCTCCGGACGACCATAAGCCCCCCGTCGAGCTGCTCTCGTTCCAGGTTAGTTCTGGAATGTAGCTCAGCGCGGAAGCTCCGCCGGAACCATTCGTTGCTGACCAATAGGCGCCCGGATTGTAGTTGTCGTTGAATTCCGTGCCTCCCACGCAGGTGCTGTAAGGAGTGGAACACATACCGTTAACGGCCTTTCCGTGGGTTGCGGGCGGATTGCTCAGGTTGTCGCAACCCGCGGCGCCCGCGTCACCTGAGGCAACAAATACCGATTGTCCTTGGGATGCGGCCTGCGCCCAAAGACCGTTCCAGAAGAGATTGCCGGAAGATCCCAGCGACGCTTCACAGAGGATGTAACTCAATGTGACGATCGGCGCCGTGTTGTGGGCAACGACGTACTGTGCTGACAGGACGATGCCGTCCGACGCTCCTGACTTCGAGGCGACATACTTGACTGTGGCTTTCTTGGCGATCGCACCCGCCCACTCGACGTCCAGGGTGGACTCAATTTCGTCATTCGTACCGGGATATCCTGGGTCGGCGCCGTTGATGATAACCTGGGGGTTGTTTGCCGGGAGCCCATAGCTGCTGCGGAAGGTCGCGACGTCACTCATGGTGATGTCGGCGCGCCCTACGACGGCGATGCTCTGTCCGCCGCCATCCAGTCCTTGACTGTAGAGTGGGCCCACGTCGTAGATCGTGTCCCAGTCCTGCGGCGCCAGGAAGTGGGCGCCATAGCCGTTCGTGAACGCGGGCGTTGCCGTCACATGCGCCGGGGTGCTGCGAAAATCGTGCAGCGAGACCACTCCGTGGACCACTTCCGCCAAGGCTTGCGGAATCTCGGGTTCCGTGGCATTCGCGAAGTGGGTTTCTCCATTGACGAGGTATCTGTAGATGGGCGTATGGAAGGCCGACTCAACTTGCCCGGCCGTGCCGCTGAAAACGACTGTGCGGCGCGATGCTGGAGTCTCTTCCACTTTCATTCCATGCATCTCCAGCCAGTTCACGACCTGGTCCAGATCGCTCTGAGAAATCCCGAAATGCTCGCCGAAGGCCTCCGGAGTGAGCCATTGATGGTAGTAAGGCGAGCCGGGGTCGTGTTGGGCACGGATCAGCTCTTCGAGAGCCATTCTCTGAGCAGGATCCGGGCGTAAGACCAGCACCATATGCTCCAGGGGCTGATCAGATGAGAGTTTCCCGATCATATACTGGGGCTGCGCCCATGGGTGGCGGTTGCCGGAGAGCGTAATCCGGCTCTCTTCATCGATTTGCCCGGTTAGTCTGTCTGTGGGGCGAACCTCGAGGGGATGTTGCACGGCTTCGGACTGGGCAGTTTGTGCCCCGCAGGTCAGCGAGAAATATAGAACGAACAGGATCAGAAGAACGGTCTTTTTGCCGTGCATGTGCACCCCACAACGAGATTAGGATTCGCACGTAAACATTACATATCAAGTATAGAATACACTACTTAGTTAACTCAATAGTACTTTAGTGCGGGTGAGCTACGCTTGCTAGCCCCGAAGGGGCTCGAAAGCGGGCCACTTTTGCGAAATTGCAAATGTTATAGGGAAAAGTGCATCGGCGGTTCGCCGGCCAAACGACCGCTTCGATCTGGCTCGGCTTCGCAGCTATTGCAGCTTTGCGTACTCCGCTTTGGCTTCCTTCAGGATGGGGATGTCGGAATCGGCATCTCTCCAGATTGCGAGAAAGTCCTGATAGGCCGTGTTGGCTTTGGCGGTGTTTCCTTGAAGAGCGAAAGCACGTGCTAGTCCCAGCCGGGCGAGCGCACCCCAGGGATAGTTCCCCACCAGCCCTCGATGGTCAATGAACTTTTGAAATTCCGCTGCTGCCGCTGCACCGTCGCGCAACATGAGGTAGGCCTCTCCACGCAAGTACACGGGCAATAGTTCCACTGAGAGAGTCGTTGGTGCGCTAAGATCCAGCGGGCTCGCCTCTTTCAAAAGTTCGATTGCCCGCTTCGGGTCCTTCCGTTCCAGGGCGGTCCCCGCGCGGATGCAGGGCAGCCAATACCTCTGGACAAGAGTGCCCAGGGGGTAAGACCTGTCCAGTTCGGCAGCCAGCTTCTCTGCGCTTACCCTATCACCCGCCCGCGCCAAGGCCACTGCCACCATCGCCTGCACATCGCGGTTGGGGGCAAGCTTCAAAGCCTCCTGGGCATCTGCACGTGCCCGCTCGGGATTTCCTGATTCGACCTCGCGCAACGCTGCTTCTGCCTGATAGGCGGCAGCGGTTTCCTTGGCGTCGTTATGCAGGGCAGAATTCACCGCCCGTGTGGTCAGTTCCTGCGCGTTCTTCAGCCTTCCGTGCCAACCTTCGGTGTCCGCCTGACTAGCCAGCAAGAGGTCTTCCGTGCGCGGCTTGCCGACGGCCACCGCGGCCAAATGCGCCATCCGCCCCTCGTCGCGCCGCAGAAACGCCAGCATGTAGTGGAAAAAGAGAAAAGACTCGCTTCCGCCCCGGCGCTCCGCCTGCTCGAACACCACTTCCGCTTCATCCAGCCGGTTGAGATTGAAGTAAGCTAGGCCGAGGTCATCATACAAATAGACGCTCTGTTCCAGGCGCGTCGCCTGCCGTAGTTGCTCCAATGCCTCTTCGAGATTTCCCAACTGCATCGATACAACCGCCAGGCGATCGTAAGCCGTGGCGTCTCTTGGGTACGTCTTTTGCCACAGCCCAAGGACTTGTGCTGCCTTCTCCAACTCTCCCGTCCCGGTCCAGTAGTAGTTCGCCTCGATAATGAATCGCTCCCGTTCGCTCACCTTCTGCCGCAGACCGTAGGCTTTGCGCGCGTTTTCGGCCGACAGCCTAAATTCGCAGAGATCGAAGTAGATCTGCGACAGGACGGTGTAACAGGCGGCGAAGTTCGGATCGAGTTCCACCGCCCGTTTGAGGAAAGGCAGCGCTTCTGCGTCGTCTTCCCAACGGAGGGCCTCTACCCCCAGACTGTAGGCCTTCAGAGCCTCAAGCGATGGTGTGGTCGCTTCCTCCACAGGGGTGGCGAATTTCTGCACGGAAATGAGCGACTCGCCCAGCTTACTCCGCAGACTGACCGCCGCGGCGTCCAATGCTTTGAGTACCGCTTCCTTGCTCGCCGCTTGCTCCTGCGCCTCAGCCAGCACGTCGCCACCTTCGCAGCTCACTGCCTTGAGGCCAATCACGTACTGGCTGCCGAGCGTCGCAATTGAACCGGTCACCATCGCCTTGCTGGCTGCGCGTTGGCAGACCTCGCGGGTCACCTCTGGCGTCAATCGGTCGCCGGCTGGTCGGCCCATCAGCTTCAATGTCTCAGTTACCTTCTGGTCCGAAACCAGAGCAAGCATGGGTGATTGCTCAAGCTGTACCGAGAGCCCCTGCTTCAGCGTGTCGTCGAATACGCTGTCACCCGTCTGGTTGTTGAAATCGGAGAGGACGATGGTGTCCTTGTCGGTCAGTCGGGTCGTGGCCTGGCGCGAGCGGAAGTAGCGCGTTCCTCCGATGGCAGCCGCGACAAGCACCAGGGCAGCGGGAACGAGCGCCTTCCAGCGTTTTTGTAGGGCCGAACGGCGTTCGGCCGGGCGAGCGCCGCTCGCCCCTACACGCCCGGAATCCGTGTCGCGCTTCAGGCGCTGCAAGTCGGCGCGCATCTCAGAGGCGTGCTGGTAACGCAGCTCCCGATTTTTCTCCAACGCCTTGTTGATGATTCTCTCCAGCTCCGGCGGCAAGGCGGGATTCAATTGCACTGGCGAAGTCGGCGCCTCGCCAAGAATCGCGTGGAAGATAATGGCAGAAGTCGTGCCGGAGAAGGCTTGTTTGCCCGTGGCCATCTCATAGAGCACCGCGCCGAAACTGAACAGGTCGGTACGGACATCGAGTTCCTCGCCCCGCGCCTGCTCCGGCGACATGTAAGCCACCGTGCCTATCGCCACGCCAGGACTGGTCAAGTGCTCCTCCGCGGTTCCGGCAGTCGCGGTCGGCATCTCTTGCAGGGTTTCTTTCCCCACCCCCCAGCCCCTAGCACCCAGCCCCCGTTTTTCCGGCGCCAGCTTGGCCAAACCAAAGTCCAGGATCTTCGCCTGTCCCCGCTCGGTCACGAAAATGTTCGCTGGCTTGATGTCTCGATGGATGATTCCCTTCGCGTGCGCGGCGTCCAGCGCATCGGCAATCTGAATCGCCAGGTCCAGCAGGGTATCGATTTGTAGGGGCGAACGGCATTCGCCCTGGTCCGTTGGGCGCGCGCCGCGCGCCCCTACATCCACCAAATGCTTCAGGGTCTGCCCCTCCAGCAACTCCATAGCAATGAAGGGCTGGCCTTCGTGCTGGTCGATATCGTGGATGGTGCAGATGTTGGGATGATTAAGCGCCGACGCAGCGCGGGCTTCCCGCTGGAATCGTTCCAGGGCTTGCCGATCCCTGGAGAGTTCTTCAGGCAGGAATTTGAGCGCCACAAAGCGGCCGAGCTTGCTGTCCTCCGCCTTGTACACCACGCCCATGCCACCACTGCCGAGCTTTTCAACGATGCGGTAATGGGAGACTGTCGTGCCAACCATGGCGAAGGGCCCGCCTTTGGTGGCCATCTTAGGCCACGGTTGCAGCGAAGTCAACGCGAGCGCAGCTCGTGCCTGTCCGGCAGGTCCGCATCTTTTGGGTATCCATGGACGACGAACCGCGGATCTTCAGAACGGGTCCGAGCTTCGCTGCATATCTATCCATAGAATATTCTTGACAACTGGAATAACCTTTTGTACACTCAAAATCAAGGCTGGCGCTCGCCGGCTGAGTTGCAAGGACGCGACCTATTCAACGGGTCAGCGCAACCCATAGAACAATAGGCAGTAGGCAGTAGGCAGTAGGCTGAAAGCTGAGTACTTCAGCTCCCTGCTGAAGGCGTTTTGTATGCAGGCGCCAACTTGCTGCTGGAGATTAAACCCTGCTCGGAAGCCGGAGAAAAACAGCGAGCTTAGCCATTATGTGCTAGAAAATAAAGGCGGTTAGCGATGAATCGGAAAAATCTTGCAAAAGTCTATGTCATTGAAACTTAGATAGTTAGTCTATTGTCGTGCTAGCCTAGCTAGAAAAATGCGGGGTGCAAAAATGAAGGATAGACCCATTATGTTATTGAAAACACATGTAGAAATTATGTCAGTTTTGAGGCTAGCCATTATGTTTATGAAAAATAAAGCAGTTAAAGGCGCTTAGCCATTATATTGATGAAAAAAAAGGAGAAAGCTGTTTGACGCGAGACCGAAGAAGAAGGTCGAGGGCTGAGCCGGACATGCAAGAACGCTTCGCGCTTCTGCGCCTCGCGGCGCTGATGGCCCCCCGGGACGAAGATGCACTGCTCATGCAAAGGATGAAGACTCCAATTTGCATCGGGTCTGCCGGCTGACGATATGCCTTTGAAGATCCGAAACGGGACCTATCCCCCTAGAGATGTTAAAAATGAAGCCTGATTATTTAGTTTGATCCGGCGAATAAAAAGCGATATAATGCTGGGCATGAAAAAGACTAAACGGCAAGGGATGATGACGATTGAGCGATTTCGGCGTCGTTTCGGCGACGAAGAGGCGTGTTGGAAGCATCTGGCGCGCCT
>Ga0326728_10002138_pt1 | contig 66923 bp, 61 predicted proteins | sample MB3enrmetagenome_FD_207602 | JGI IMG/M metagenome (GOLD analysis project Ga0326728, IMG submission 207602) | Lab enriched peat soil microbial communities from McLean, Ithaca, NY, United States - MB31MN | ecosystem: Environmental > Terrestrial > Soil > Wetlands > Peat | place: USA: New York... | reverse complement strand
ATATTGTTGAAAACTGCGTACCCGGCCGAGTTCTGGATAGCCTCCTGAGATGTGGGTTGAAGCTTATACAGATCCTTCAGGGTTGCGGCTGCCATCTTGCGAGTCTTTTCCCGTTTCTCGTCGGGTGAGTCCCCAGCACTCGCCAAACCTCCAGCCAGTAAGATCACAAGAAGGCTTGAAGCGATCATTCTGAATCTCATTAGTGCGCTCCTTATCCGCCGGCTCATTGCGGTAGCCGCCTATCTGAAGGGAAAGCGAGTAGTCCTAAACGCGCAGTTGTGCTCCAGCCATTCCAACTAAGCGGAACACGCCAGAAGACTTTTCTGAACTGTAAGAACTGTCAGTTTTGTCCGCACGACATGTGCAGAGCTGGGGCCGCATTCGAGTGGAGGGCTAACGATAACGTGGGACTTGGGCACGCCGGGGGTGGCGGAAGGAAGCGGAGCAAATCGACCCCGATTTGTCTGGACGGTTGGGAGTCGCAAAGCAGTTTTCTGCAGGATTACTCGCGAGATATGGCAATCGATTTTCCCTATTGGTTGGCTAGACTGCTCGATCGCTTTCTTCGCCGTTGGTAGAGATTTACTATCGAGTACGTCGCACCCACGAACACATGCCGATGAGGCCCGCCGGGAGTGAGTCCCGCCTCAAAACCGCCATCAAGCACCAGTCGGGGAACAACTGTGTACGTCAGCGCCCACAGCGAAGAGGCGAACCCCGGTGTCGTTTGGTTGAGTCGGGTCTCACCATAGAATTCCCCCGTCAACTGGAGTCCGCCGCGGATGACGTGTGAAAACGCCAGACTCACTTGCTGGTTCTTGTCAACGCCGGACGTATCCGGCCGTCCGATCAGGAATTGGGTGACATTGAAATCGAAATGAAAATGTGCAATATCTTTGCTCACGAGGAGCGTAAATGCGTGATCCACCCGCCCCGTTCCTAAACCATCCTCCGTGCGGGCCGAGGGTATCTTGATGGCGTAGCTGAAGGCCAGCGTTGGCACTCGTTTCGTCTGCCGATAAACCCGGATCTGCGGACCAACCCAATTGTCTCCGAAACTCCGGTATGTACCGCTCGGGTCAGTCTGTGACAGGAATGAGGTTGTGTTCCAGCGCAACTCAACGTCACAAAGCATCCCAAACTTCAAGAGACCACCGACAGACGTCTGCTGGATGCCCTCTTCCGGCCATAAGCGATCCCAGCCGTACTCCAGTTCCAATACGCCGTATTGCGTGATATCGGCAGGATTCGCGACCGTCGGCCGGTTCGGACGAGCGTCGATCGGATTTGCGGCGATCGAATCTTCGTAGCAACCTGTCTGGTTTCCCATCCATTGCCCAACGGCCGAATTGCTTCCCGCAAAACACGCGAACACGGTCACAACCGTGAATCGAAAAATGTCTCGAGTCAGATTGATAACGGATAGTTGTTGGGCCACTAGCGTCCGCATTACGGGGATAGAGATCTTCGACCGCTGACGGCCCGGATTGTTCGGTCGCACCATCTGGTTGAATCACCTAGTCCCTGGTCGAAAATCGCTGTTTGCAGTTCAGGGCAGGCCAGCGGAGGGGCCATCATCTCAATATCCATACTTGCGACTCCGATGTATGGGCTAAGCTGTCCCACTGCGTACCGCCAGAAGTATTACGATGACGACGGCGTTAAGAACCGAACTGCGAGAAACGCGCGACATAGGACCACGACACCGACAACGCAAATGTGATCTGCTCACGTTGTTGCTTGCCTTTTTTCCTTGCGGACGAAGTGAAGGTACGCGCCGACGCTCAGAAAATTGATCAATACCGCGACTACGTTCCATGCGATTACGGGCCGCGAAGCAATCAACAAACCGTAGTAGACCCACAGGATCTGAAAGACGCCCATGATGGCCGCCATCCTCGGGTTCATGCCAGCGCTGGAGCGACGCCTGAGCATGGCGATCAAGTCGGGCACAGCGGCGAAGGTTGTTCCAAAGCCCGCCAGAAGGCCGAAGACTTCTGACCGCTGAAACCTGGGGATGAGCAGGCTCCGCATGTCGTGTGGGACCATGTCCTGACAGCCATAAAGTGGGATTAGGCTCAGGAAGAGGACAGCGAGCCACAAAATGTTGAATCGGCGCATACCAACGGCCCCTTTCCTGAGAACTGAATTGAAACCCTACCCCTTGGCTCAGATTGCAAAGTCAAGGGAGATCGCGGCATACAGAATTTCTTGCCGCCTTCTAGCCTGCGACCTGCTGGCGAGTCATCCGAGCCGCCAGCTCATCCTTGGGGGTCTTGAGGAAATCGGCAGCACTGCCCCGAGCGAACAAATCGAGCACGCGAGCGATCGTCCCTGTCCATCCCGTTTGGTGGCTTGCGCCAAGACCCGCACCATTGTCAGCGTGAAAATATTCGTAAAACAGAATGTAATCTCTCCAGTGTGGGTCTTCCTGAAACTTCTTTGTCCCGCCATAAACGGGCCGCTTACCGTTCGCATCGCGAAGAAAGATGCTCGACAATCTGCGAGCAAGTTCTTGTGCTACTTCAAACAACGTCATGTATTTTCCCGAACCGGTAGGACATTCGACCTTGAAGTCATTTCCGTAAAACTGGTAGAGATTCAGCAATGCCCGGATTAATAAGCCATTCACCGGCATCCATACCGGCCCGCGCCAGTTGGAATTGCCGCCAAACATTCCGGTATTCGATTCCGCAGGCAAGTATTGGACTTTGAACTCCTGCCCACTGAGATTGAACACGAACGGATGCTCCAGGTGATAGCGAGAGAGTGAGCGTATGCCATACGGGCCGAAGAATTCGTTTTCATCCAGCATGTAGGCCAAGATCCGCTCGACCTTCTCCTTGTTGCAAACCGACAGCAGTCGACGCTCAGCGTAGCCCTTGAATTGTTCATCCGCCGGAGCAATATGCTTCAGCAACTCGGGGTGACGCTTCTTGAATACTTCGAATAATTCCACCAGCCGGGGATGCTTGGGCAGAATGCCTGTCGCTTCAAACACGGTCGACGCGCAAAGTGGCAGTAATCCCACCAGCGACCGGACTTTCAGCCGCATAGCATCGCCATTCGGAAAATGGAGCAGGTCATAGAAGAAGCCCTCCTGGCTATCCCACATCTGATCGTGGTTCTCCCCGATCCGATCCATCGCATACGTGATCCAGAGGAAGTGCTCCAGGAACCGGAAAGCGATATCCTCATACATGGAGTCGTACTCGGTCAAAATCAGTGCTATCTCCAGCATATTCTGGCAGTAGAACGCCATCCATGCCGTACCGTCGGCTTGATCCAGATGACCGCCCGTCGGGAGTTGGGCGCTGCGATCGAACACCCCAATATTGTCCAGCCCGAGAAATCCTCCAGCGAATACGTTCTTTCCTTGCGGATCTTTCCGGTTGACCCACCAGTTGAAATTCAACATCAGACCCTGGAAGGAACGCTCCAGGAAGCGCAGGTCCGATCGGCCCAGCTCCTTTTCAATGGCGTAAAGAAACAACGTGGCCCAGGCATGCACCGGCGGATTCACGTCACTGAAGTTCCACTCGTAGGCCGGAATCTGGCCGTTGGGGTGGGCATAGAGATTCCGCAACATGAGCAGGAGTTGCTCTTTGGCGAAGTCGAAATCCACGAGCGAGAGCGCAATCGTATGAAAAGCCAGGTCCCAAGCCGCATACCAGGGATATTCCCACTTGTCGGGCATGGAGATGATGTCGCTGTTCAGCATGTGGAACCACTCGGTATTCCGCATATAGCGATGAGCAGTGCCCGTCAGGGGATGAGCCTGATGCTCCTCCAGCCATTTGTCGAGGTCGAAGTAGTAATACTGCTTGCTCCACAGCATTCCAGCCAGCGCCTGGCGGTGCACGCGACGTTCGTCCTCGCTCAATGAATGGGGAGTGATTCGGTCGTAGAATTCGTTGGCATCGGCAAGACGCGCCGCGAAAGTCTCGTTGAATATACCGAATGGATCGGCCGGCGGTTTCGCACTCAGTCGTAACCGAACGACCTTACTGCCCCCAGCAGGTACCTCCAGGCGGTAATGTGCGGCCGCTTTCGTGCCCGCTTTGGACGGATTCACAGCCTCCCGCTTGCCTGAGACTACGTAGTCGTGGAAAGCATCTTTCACATACGGTGATGGGTTTGACTGTCCCCACAGGCGACTGGCGTTGGTCTCATTTTCCGTAAACAGCAGTTCCGGATTCCCTTCACACTGAAACGTGCGATCTCCAAGCCGCCCATGCGAGGCCAGAACCGTTCCGTCCGCAACCTGACGCAGCGTGGGCTTGCTTGCTTCTTTTTCGCAGGACCACGTATTGCGAAACCAGAGCGTGGGAAGCAAATGAAGCTCTGCCGTTTCCGGACCCCTGTTGTGCACCGAGACGCGGATGAGCAGGTCCTCCGGATCTACTTTGGCATATTCCACGAATACATCGAAATACCGGTCGGCATCAAATATCCCAGTGTCCAGCAACTCATACTCGAACTCTTCCCGCGACCGCCGCTGGTTCGTTTCTACCAGGTTGAGATAGGGGAATTCCTGCTGCGGATACTTGTACAGGTACTTCATGTAGGAGTGAGTCGGAGTGCTGTCTAAATAGAAGTAATATTCCTTTACGTCCTCGCCGTGGTTACCCTCGCTGTTGGTGAGGCCGAACAGACGTTCTTTCAGGATTGGGTCACGACCATTCCAGAGGGCGATCGCAAAACAAAGTTGTTGCTTGTCGTCGGAGATGCCGGCCAGGCCATCTTCGCCCCAGCGGTAGGCGCGGGAGCGGCTCTGGTCATGGCTGAAGTAGTCCCACGCATTGCCGTCCTGGCTGTAGTCTTCGCGAACCGTTCCCCACTGGCGTTCACTGAGATATGGCCCCCACTTTTTCCACGGGATACCCGTCTCCCGGGCTTCGTTCAGACGTTTTTGCTCTTTAGCTTCGATATATGCAATAGGCGACTTTAGTCTCGATTTCACTGGTTTCTCCTCTGCGTGTGTCCCCAATCCTGGGCGCGTTTGGTTTCTTGTCTCACGATTCACCTAGCGACTGTTCGTGCGCAGACACTGGAAGAGATGGAAATTCCAGGGTCCAAGTTCTACATAGAGGCCCGGCGACACCATTTCATCTCCGTCGCGTTCGTAGGTCGCATCTGATAAGACGTCAATCAAATGCCACTTTGCGCCCGCAGCATCATCCCATCGCATTTGAACCCGGGCTTGCGCAGAACGGTCGCTGAGATTGACTACGATCAGATATCGCTCATCATGGTGTACCCACGTCCAGGCCACCAGACTCTGAAAACTCGAGTTATCCGGCCAACCTGTTCGGTCGCACAGACTCCAGTGGCCTGCACGAAAAACGGGCTGAGTGACGGCCTTTAGGAGCTTCGAATAGAACTCGTGCAGGTCCCGATCGACCGACTCATCGGGCCGCCTGCCCAAGAACACGGGCAGCCTAACCTTACGTCCCTCAAACTGCCCTTCATGAAAAAGTTTTGTTCCGGGAAGGGTGGCGATGGTCAGTGCAACCGCCCGCTGCTTCGCGGGTGAAAAGGTCGCTGCGGCCCGTGGCTCGTCGTGGTTCTCGATGAAACGAAGTAGTTTTCCTTGGTACGCGAGATCAGCACAGAGATGGAGGCGGATGTTCTCAGCATTACTGTGTTCCAGGCGATCGTACAGCGTCTTGTCATAGCAGAAGTCGAAACCCTGCTGTTGGAGTTCCCATTCCAGATCCCAGTAAGCTTCCGCGATAAAGAGGAACGTCGGATACTTGCGCTTAATCGCGGAAATCACGTCAACCCAAAATTCCGTTGCGGGCCGCGGTCCAGCCCGGCCACCCCATGTGCGTTCGAAAATCGAGTTCAGGAGAAGCATCGCCATGTCACAGCGCACGCCGTCGCACTGTTGGGCAATGCTTGATACGGTCTGAATCCCGGCTCGTCGAAGACCCGGGTCAAAGGCGTTCAGCTGCAGGACGTCTGGCCAAGCTGGAAAGTAAGGGTCCTTTCCGTAGGCGTAAATTGCTCCACCTATATCGACATAAGAGGCTGGGTCATCCGTGGCGTCTTCGGCATTGCCTCGGATGAAGTACTCTGGGTTCTCAGCGACCCAGGGGTGATCGGGTGCCACATGGTTGGGCACAAAGTCCAGGATCAAGTTCATGCCGCGTTGCGAAAGCTCCCGGCGAGCAATGGCCAGACCTTCCGGGCCTCCAAGGTGCTGATCTACCACGTAGCGGCGTACGCAAAAGGGTGATCCTACGTTATCGTCGGGACAAAAGTCAGGAAGTGCTCGCTGAAAATCGTCGAGCAAATTCTTGTTGTGATTGGCAATCGCAATACCCGCTGGACTCCGCTCCCAAACTCCCATCAACCAAATTGCATCGAAGCCATAAGCAGCAATGGCGTTCCATTCGGCCGAAGGTACCGAAGACAAGGGAATATTCTTTCCATATTTCTGGCTAAGTTCAGAAAGCCAGATCCAGGTGTCGATCTCGTACAGGGTAGGGTATCGGGGCCAGACAGACACGCCCACCGGCATTGTTGTCGTTTCAACAAAGGTTGCGCTCATCGGGGATTTCTCCTCACTTCAACCGCCGTCCCAAGTGTGGAGGAACCGCGTGGAGTTGAAGACACAACTCCGGAACAGCTCACTTGGCGGAAGACGATCGCATGGAGATCTTCCGATTTGATGCGATCCTGTGAGTCCAACTGCGCGTTTTGTCAGCCTTCTCTCTTGAGTTCTCTCACGGGGTTTGCATGTTAGGGAACTGTCGTTTCTGCCAGTGTCTGGTTGTGGCGGCCTCGGCAGAGCGCTCAGGCGCGACAGGAGTCACAGGCACAGGCCAACGCCGAGGATCAAAGGGCATTAGATCGTCTCAAGGGGGACTTCGCCAGTATGGATGCGCGTGGACATTCGATCAGGTAGCGCTGGCTGAGCGCTCAGTAGCAGGAGGGATCATCCTTAAAACTAGCACTTCCCAACATTGATACCTTTGGCTGTGCGAACGATGGGCCCGCAACATGACCATCACCTTGGACGGAGCCGAACATGCCGTACGATCATCCTCCACACACGTCCGCATTGAACCGGTAGAGACTAGCAGGTAATGTTGCACCGTTGCCCCTCGCTCTCGTTCGTGGGTCCGGGTCCAGACTGCCATGCTCACGAAACTGTCAATTTTGGCAGTCGCACCTTCCTTAGCAGCGGTTGATGATTCCGGAGAGATCCGGCGAGCGGACGGACCTTGCGAACCAGTCGCTGGGCGCAAGAACCGGAGCTTGATGAGGTTGACCTGGAAGAAGAAGATGAGGTTTGGGCCGACCGACCGACTGCCCGGCCCACACTCCAAAGCTTCAGCACTCCAGTAGGAACGTGCATGAAGTTCACCAGGGATCGTACCGAATGCCATCTGCGAGTTGCTTGCAGCGCTTGGCGCGGCTGGAATGGAGCTGCTGGGGTCCATAGGAAGGGACATTCGTTATGAAATTGAAAGCCTCTCGATCGGGATTCCCGATCCAGATCATTCGAACCCTCGCGGCCATCATCTGTTCGCTTGCACTCGTGCCGGGAGATGTGAACTTGCTGGCACGACCGATGCCGCCGCCAGTGCCCCCAGCCGAAGAGGAGGGAGCCCGCCTCCCAGCTGAACAGCTCGATTCTCTGGTGGCTCCAATCGCGCTCTATCCCGACCCCCTCTTGAGCCAGACGCTGGTGGCTTCCACCTATCCTCTGGAAATCATCCAGCTGCAGCAATGGTTGGGAAAGAACAAGGATCTCAAAGACCAGGCCCTGGCGGACGCAGTGAAAAAGCAGGATTGGGATCCAAGCATCCAGGCCATGGCAGCGCTTCCGGATGTAGTCAAACAAATGGCCGAAAATATCACGTGGACGACGGACTTGGGCAACGCTTTTCTGGCGCAGCAGAGCGATGTCATGGAAGCGGTGCAACGGATGCGTAAGAAAGCGAAGGATGGGGGGAACTTAAAGTCCTCGGAGCAACAGAAAGTAGAAACCAAGGTAGTCGAGAGCCAGCAGGTCATCGTGATCGAACAGGCAAGTCCGGAAATTGTTTATGTTCCCAGTTATAACCCGACCGTGGTATACGGCGCAGCGGTTTATCCGTATCCGCCTATTGCTTATCCGCCACCAGGCTATTACGCCGCGGGTATGGCGATTTCGTTTGGCGTTGGGCTCGCAATGGGAGCGGCCTGGGGCGGCGGCTGGGGCTACAACAGCAACTGGGGCGGCAACAACAATATCTATATCAATAACAACAACAACTTCGTAAAGAACTCCAACAGGCAGAACGTCTCGAATCGGACGGGAGGCGGCAACACCTGGCAACATAATCCGCAGCACCGCGGAGGCGCTCCCTATTCAAACAGGGCTACAGCCAACAAATATGGTGGGACAGCTCGCGGAGATTCCACGGCCAGTCGGCAAAACAGTGCGCGTCAGAACCAGAGCCAGCGTGGCGACCTGCAGCAGGCAAGCACCCGCGAACGCACTGCTTCGGGCGGCCGCCAACAGGCAAGCGCTCGCGACCGCAGTACTGGCGGCGGAGACGCCGGTACCGGTAACCGTGGCGCGGGAGCTGGCAACGCGAGTTCGAATCGTGGCGGAGGCGGGGACCGTGTCGGCAACCGCAGCGTTCCCAGTGACGGTGGTTCTCGCAGCTCCAGCGCATTCGGCGGCGGCTCCGGAAGTAGTGCCCGGAGCAGCAGTGCACGCGGCTCATCCAGCATGGGCGGCGGCTCTCGGGGCGGTTCCCGGGGTGGCGGCGGGCGGCGCAGGTGAGTAAGCCATGACCAAGGAGGAACAGGTGAAATTAAGACCATCTAGCTCTATCGCATGGAACACTCTGCCCGTGCTCTTCGTCGCCATCTTATCGTGGGTTCTGGCACTCCCTCTGCATGCACAGTCGACACAGCGGGCAGATGCGCCCTCAGCACAGGCGCAAAAAACGTTTAGCACTCCTCAACAGGCGGCTGAAGCGTTGATCCAGGCAGCGGCCAGTTATGACATTTCCGAACTGCTTGAGATCTTCGGCCCGGACGGAGAGGATTTCATTTCTTCGGCGGACCCGGTTCGCGACAAAAGCATTGCTGCCGCTTTCGCGGCGAAGGCCAATGAAAAGAATGTCGTAACCATAGACGCGAAGAACAAAACCCGAGCTATTCTCTCGGTCGGCAATGACGATTGGCCTTTCCCGGTTCCGATCATCAAACAAAGTGGAAAGTGGCGTTTCAACCCCAAAGAAGGGCGGGATGAGATTCTTTTCCGGCGCCTTGGAGCCAACGAGCTCGACGCAATCCAAGTCTGCCGCGGCTTTGTCGAGGCGCAGAAAGAATACGCCTCCGAAGTTCACGACAATTCTGGAGTCAATCAGTACGCGCAAAGGATCATCAGCACTTCCGGGAAACGCGATGGTCTGTTCTGGCAGAACGCAGATGGCACTCCAGGTGGTCCCATCAGCGAGGCGGTTGCGAGGGCCATTGAGGAAGGCTACTCACCCAACAACTCCTCCGGATACCACGGCTATTACTTCAAGGTTTTGAAGGGACAGGGTCCTGCCGCACCGCTCGGACAGCTCGACTATGTGATCGAGGGAGTCATGATCGGCGGCTTCGCGCTGGTTGCGGTTCCTGCCGAATACCGCGTAACAGGGGTCAAGACCTTCATGGTGAGCTACAACGGAATCGTCTACGAAAAGGATCTGGGACCTGACTCGCTCAATGTCGTTAAGAATATGGATCGATACAATCCGGATAAGACTTGGCACCGCACCGACGATCAGTGGCCGACAGATGTTTCAGCCAGCGGAAATTGATCGTGCCTGTTGTTGTTGCCTTGTCGTCGCTGTACCGACCGACCATTCAAACTCGTTTGGATCACGGTGCCGCAAGAAGGCCTCAGGCGTCAGCGAACTGGAGGCCTAGAATGCTATCGAAGGTTCCGCAGAGCTCCAGCGGTACGTCACCACAGACTGGGCAAAACGCTTCGTCCACTATGTGCCTTGAATGAATGGATACATATGAATTGCACAGGTCGCAGCGCCACAGTGTGGCACGCAACTGTGATGGGGTGGCGCGGTTGTTTGTGTTTCCAACGTTCAACATTGTGAAGGCCTTCTCTTGGTTCGAAGCGCGCCCTGCTTTTTCATCATTCCCCTCCCGTACGGGAAGCGCGAAGATTGCAGGAGTCTGCGCTCGCATCAACTTAGGTTCAGAGCACCGTCACCGCTTCTGGCAGAATTGACAGTCAACTGAGTTCTTTATGCCAACCACTATGCGGCTCCGCAGCTAGCCTTTCCTTTTCGGGGGCGAGTCGGGGTTTGTCACCCCTAACACATCAGCAACGTGCCTCTTTACCTCGTGGAATTCGCTCGTGTCCACTACATAGCCCGCCTCGGATTGAGGATAACGACCTGTGGCTTGCGTCACTCGCTTTATCCGGGAGTCTGTCGAGGGGTGCGCATCGAAGAGCCGAGTCAAGAATGATGTTGGTTCTCGCCCCTGCGCGAACGCATCTTGAAGAAGGTGCGCAATCTCAATCGGGTCATACCCGGAGGCAGACTGGTACTGGAGTGCCAACCGATCGGCCTCGAATTCTGCATTGCGTGACAGTTTTTGGATAAAGAGCGAGCCAAGTGGCCAACGAAGTACATATCCTGCTGGCCCGGCGGCTAGGGAAAGTCGCCTCCAGATTTTTCTCCGGGCTTCGATTTTGGTGTGGTGCCGTGCCGTTACGTGTCCGGTTTCGTGGGCTAGCGCGCCAAGCAGTTCGGCTTCGTTATCAGCATTTAGGATCAGTCCGGCGGTCACATACAGAAACCCTCCGGGCAAAGAGTACGCATTGGTTTCGCCATCGTTGACAAGTTTGACGACGAAGCACCCGCGCAAATGAGAATCGCTTACGATGGCCTGTTCCAGATGATTCAAATACTCGGTGATGGCCGGTTCCCTGATCAGGATCATATGCCGCTCGAAAACAGCAGCCTGTTTCTTGCCGGCAGCCCATTCTGTTTGCCAGGCGCCATCGGCAGGATCAGCAACATTAATTGCACAGGCATCTGGGTTTGGGGAACCGGGATTTGTGGTGTCGATCCGGGGCAGCGCTGTTCTCCAGGGTGGCGCCAGGGAATGCGTTGCCAACGGATGATTGTCGGACACCTGTTCTGACATCGGAGCACCCAGCAGCACGGGATCTGGAACGCTTTTGCTTGACTGCTGCGCGAGCCCGGGACCACCGAGGACGAAGAGCACTGACAACCAACATTCCACAAATATTCGGTGTTTGATCGCGCTGGTTTCCTTCAACCCGTGATTGTTTCGGTTGAGGGAAGCAGCGTGTCCCCTGAACCCGTGAAGAACGCGCAACAGTGGCGTCCGGTCCGCATACAATGCGACGGGTGAGACCTGAACTGCGCTGCGCATTCTGGACAACCCCATGCTGAAGATACCTATGCCGGTCCTTCTCGATAGATACGGTTCCAGCAGGCAGAAACATCTTCGAACCGGGTTTGGCGCATAGGAAACTGTCAAAGATGACAGCCAGGACTGAGCAGGTGCAACGCGTGGTGTCGAATAACCTGCGTGAACATAAGATGACGCCCAGGTGGGCCTTCGGCTGTAAGCGTCTGACCAACACACCTGTTCGACAGGCGGGGGCTGTGTTGAAGTGTCCGGATGACCGCAAGAACAGAGTTGTCAGCGCCCAAGCGACGTACACGAGCGGAGGTTCAGCAGTTGGTGGCCGAGTTTGTGAGCAGCGGTATGCGGCGGAGCGAGTTTTGCCAGAGTCGAGGTTTGAGCTTCAGCACACTGGATCGCCATCTGAAAAAGCGGCGTTGGAAGAGAAGGCGTAAGCCAATTTCCTCGGCCGGTCGTTTGGTGCCGGTGGAGTTGGCGGCCAAGAAATCGCCGAAGCAGCAGGAACCGAGTTGTGGGCTGGCCGTGGTGCTGCCGGACGGACGCCGGATCGAGGTGCATCCTGATTTTGATACGAGTACGTTCGAACGCCTGGTGGGCATCCTGGGGCGGGCGTAAGTCGTGTTTGGACTGGGCCCAGCTACACGGATCTATCTGGCCGCCGGGGTCACCGACATGCGCAAGGGGTTCGAAGGGCTGTACGGTCTGGTTTGGGATCGATTGTCGTGTGAGCCTCTGAGCGGGCACCTGTTCTTGTTCTGCAATGGCCAGCGCAATCGGCTGAAGGTCCTCGTCTGGGACGGAAGCGGACTCTGGGTCTGTGCCAAGCGGTTGAAGAAAGGGCGTTTCACCTGGCCGCAATCCGGTGATGCGCAGGGCAAGGTCATCCTGAGTCACGAAGAGCTTTCGCTGTTGTTGGGTGGGATCGATCTGGCCAAAACCAAGCACAAGCGGTGGTACCGGAAGGCTTTTCCCGAGGGACACGCTGCCGCATAAGTTGCGTGGTTGTTTGAACGTTTCGATCCTCTCTGGTAAATCATTAACTCATTGTGAGTTTAGCTTCTATTCCTTCAGCACCAGCCGATCTGGAATTCATCGCACAACTGAAGAGCAAGCTACAGTACGCGGAGCTGCGGATTCGTGTGCTGGAAGAGCGTCTGCGGCTGATGCGGATGGAGAAGTATGGTGCGGGCGGAGAAAAACTTTCGCAGGCGCAAATGCAATTGTTCGAGCTTGAGCCTGTCGTCAGTGAAATGATCGAGCAGGCGGAGAGCGAGCACGCGCCAGTGCATCGCTCGACCAAGAAATCCGTCAAGCATCCGGGTCGCCAGGAGTTGCCTGCGAATCTTCCTCGCGTCGAGCGGGTTCTGCCTTGCACGCCGGATCAGCGCGTGTGCAAACGCTGCGGCAAAGAGACAGTGGTGATCGGCTACGAGGAAAGTTCCCAGTTAGATGTGGAGCCAGCGAAGTACTTCGTGCTGGTCACGAAGCGCGAGAAGCGGGCTTGCCGGTCGTGTGAGGATCTCGGCGTCGTCTCAGCGCCCCTGCCGCCACGGATCATCGAGAAGTGCCTGGCCAGTGACCGGATCGTCATCGAGACGGTCGTCGGCAAATATTGCAATCACACGCCCCTGCATCGGCAGAGCATGATTCTGGAAAGGGACCTCGGCTTGGAAATCAGCCGCGCAACGCTGGACGGCTGGGTCCTCAAAGTCGGCGAGTTGCTAGTTCCTATGGTCGCCGCGATGAGGCGAGAGTTGATCACCGGAACATACATTCAAGCGGATGAAACCCCGGTCGATGTGCAGACACGCGAGGGCCACGGAAAGAATCACCAAGCGTATCTCTGGCAATATAGTCGCCCAAGAGGGACTGTGGTGTTCGACTTCCGTTTAGGCCGTGGACGCGATGGACCGAAGCGGTCCCTGGGACAGTTCGAAGGCATTCTCCAAACGGATGGATACGCGGCTTATGACCAGATCGGCGGGACAAGAATGGTACACGCCGCGTGTTGGGCTCATGCGAGAAGACAGTTTTTCGAAGCAGTACAGCTAAATCCACGAGACCCGATTGCAACTCCGATTGTAGCGCGGATGGACGAACTGTTTGCCGTCGACGCAGAAGCTCGCCGCAGAGTAATTGGTCTCACTGGGCGTCACGCTCTACGTCAGGAAAGAGCCAAGCCCCTCCTGGACGATATCCGGAGCAAGATCGAGGCAGCACTGTCCGTTGCATTGCCCTCCAGTGCACTCAGCAAAGCCTGCCAATACGCGCTCACGCTTTGGAAGAAACTTACCCGATTCCTAGAATATCCCGAACTTGAGTTGAGCAATAACCTCGCGGAGAATTCAATGCAGCCGGTGGCTCTGGGCCGGAAGAACTGGATACACATCGGCAGCGCACAAGCGGGACCGAAGGTTGCGGCGATTCTCTAGGTCGTGGAAAGCTGCCGTCGGCTGCAAGTCCCGGTGCGCGATTACTTCTCCACGATTCTCCCCGGGCTTGCCGATCTCCCGATCAGGTGCCTTCCAAACCTTACTCCCGCTGTGTGGGTCGCCCGGCATTCATAGATTCAAGTGACCTGGGTATTAGCGTGAAGCGATTTTGCGACCAAAAACATAGCTTTCTGTTTGCCGACCGTTGGTAAAACCATGGGGAATTGGGTGGATTGAAGACTTGAACTTATTTTTTCATTTATCGCAAAGGGTCGGTGACGGCCATCACCCGAATGTGCGATAAAGAAGCGTATTGCAATCCGCCCGCCCAACGCCGCTTTAGAGTCGCGCACGATGCGAGCTTTCTAAATCTAAAACGCAAACCTCAGCGCCAGCTGTCCAACGCGAGCATTCACGGACGTGCTACCGATGACGCCGAACGTGGGTGATGTGAAATTGCTGTCGGGGTTCGCAAACTGCGGATGGTTCAGCGCATTGTAAAACTCGGCGCGAAATTGAAAGCTACTTTTCTCGATCGGCCAATTGACCATCACAGTCTTTGAAACTGCGAGATCCAGATTGGCTTGTCCGGGACCGTCCACAATCCCTGTTGCACTGTTCCCAAACGCCGTTCCTATACCATCGGGGCCAATTATCGGTGGAGTCGTAAAACAGGTGGAATTGAAATACACTCCCAGTTTCGATTCCACCGACCCTCCGTTGACCAGCTGGTTCTTCGAGCATGTTCCACTCAGTTGCGCCCGGTCTTCGCTTATCCCGAAGACGTTGTTGGCATTAGTGTCCGAGATCGTGAGAGCGCTGCCAGATTGAATCGTAAGTACACCAGCAAGGTCCCAGCCTCCCAAAAGCGCTCGTTGGAGCCCGGCTGACGGGGTGGGGAGTTTCCATGTTTCGCTAAGAACAAACCGATGAGTGCGGTCGAAGCTCGCTCGTCCCCATCGCTGTCTCGGGGAGTTTTGGTCTCCTAGCGTTAGCGCATTTCCGGAGGATGTTGAGTTGATGTCGGCGCCATCGGTGTCCAGAGTCTTCGAGAAGGTGTAAGAGGCGAGGAACTGAAGGCCGTGCCCCAAACGCTTCGTCAAGCTCGCTTCCAGCCCGTTGTACCAGGAACTGCCCTCGGATTCCATCTCGACAAGAGAGTCTGGAGGCACTCCGAGAATGGGGACTCGCAATGGAATATTTGCGACGGAGTTTGTCGTTACTCCCCTGATTGGACCGTTGGCGGATGCGCTGAGCGCCTGATTAAGAGAACGTTGGCGGACCAGGTGTGTGCCGTGAGCGCCCACGTATCCAATTTCCAAGAGCCAACCCTCGTGTAGCTCCGCCTGAACATTCAACGAATACTGCTGAATCAAGGCGGGACGAAACCCGGGCGCGACGGAATAAACGGTCGTCGTGGTGCTGGGAGAGTACGCGGGAAACAAAGGAAAAGATGCCGGCGTAGGGAACGGCTGCGGGAAAGGCGCCTGAAATGTCGCCTTTGCGTTCGCCGCTCCTGCATTTAAACGAAACCCTGAAAACGGAGCGCCCAAGATATTTTGATAAAAGGCTTGACCGGTGGGTCGGGAATAATACGTGCCATACCCGCCTCTTACCACGATTCGACTTGTGCGGGGCAAGAACTGCCAGGCGAACCCAATTCGCGGTGCGATCGTGTTTTGTCCCTCGCCATAGTTCCCAAAGGTATTATTCGCACGCAAAACACCGGGCGGAAGAACACCTGAAAAGTTGGAAGCCACAACATAGCCTGCCACGCTCCCGCTTGGCGCAGGGTTGGGGTCAGCTTTGCCGATGTCGAAACTTGCGTTTCTGCCCAGACGGTCTCCAAATTGGCCGAGACGCTCGTAACGCAAGCCAATATTTAAAGTAAGTGACCTGCGGATTCTATAGTCATCCTGCGCGAACCCTGTACCCTCCCACACTCTGAATTCCCGATTGGTCAGGCCGAAGTCATCAAACGAGGCAAACACATTGCTGAATCCCGTGCCGTTGTCCTCTGCGCTAAGGCCCAGTAGAAAATCGGGCCAGCTCAGAAACTGCAGAAATGATCCAAGTCCAACAAGATTGACGTTGTCCTGCAGTCTAGTGAGAGTTCCTCCCAAGCGTACCGTGTGCGCGCCACGCCCGAAGCTGAGATTATCCCCAAAGACAAAACTATTTTGGGCAATCGTTCGCGGAAACCCGGAGGCAATACTGACGGAACCGAGAATTTGCAAGCTAGGCAGCTCGTTATTGTGGCTCATATCTCCTTCGGCAACTCCAACGCCCGACCAATCGAACGGAGTTCTGGCCTCTGTGGTGGTTCTCGTGCGGACAAATCCAATCCGTGCTTCGTTGAGCCATGCGTTATGGAAAGTGTAAGTATGAGCTAAAGAAAAGACTCTGAATCCAGAATCACTAGGACTCAGAAAACCAGGGACATTACCTGCTGGATTGAGGCCATTTCCGGGAAACGTGACGGTCTCACCATCATTTGCCAGAAAGAAGCGAACTGCGATTTTGCTGTTCGGTCGATTCAGGTAGTCAGCATTGGTTGAAAACTGGCTTTCATTAAAATGGCAAGGATCGGTGAGGACTGAGAAGCCCTGCTGCGCAAGTGGTTTCGTCGGGTCCACAGTTTGCGGAGTGGGGATCAGGAAAGTTCCGTCAGGAAGCTTGAAATTCAATAGGGTCAGAGCCACGGGATTAATGTTGGAGCCGTCGGGTTTGATCGCTGTCCCTCCCTGCGCACCCGTCATGCCGCCAAAGATTTTCGCGAGTTCAGCGGGTGTGCGGTTATTCGTGAGCGGCGGCTCGCTTAAGGCGGCGGTGCAAGCAGTCCTCGACTGACCAGCAGCGATGCCGTTAACTTGGTACGTCCCCTGATAGGAACCAAAGAAAAATAGTTTGTTTTTTTTGATAGGCCCACCCAACCCGAAACCAAACTGGTTCTGCTCGAGGACGGGGCGTGGCTGGCCTGTTTGGTTCAAAAAGAAATCGTTCGCGTTAAGCACCTCGTTGCGCAGAAATTCGAAAACCGTCCCGTGGAAAGCATTGCTACCGGTTTTTGTAATCACGCTGACGTTGGCGCCACCATAGCGCCCGTAGGCTGCATCGTAGAGTCCTGTCTGGACTTTGAACTCCTGTATGCTGTCGGGGTCGGAAATCGGAATGCCGCCACTCCCTGCGGCGCTGCCCTGCACATCGCTGACGCTTATTCCGTCCACCTGGAAGTTATTGTCATAAGAACGCGCTCCGTGCACATAAATCCCGTCGTTCGATCTGGCAATCTGCGAGAGCGCGCTCCCGCCGAGTCCAAGCTCTCCTGCGTTGTACACTCCGGTCGAGACTCCCGGAGAGAGGCTTGCAATTTGGGCAAAATTCCTCGTGACCAGGGGCAAACCGCTGACTGCCCTTTCATTGACTACCCTGCCCAGCGTGGAGCCCTCGGTGTCAACCATTGACGGTTGTGCGGAAACGTAGACGGTACGGAAAACGGTGGCGACTTGCAGATGCAGGTCGAGATGGACGGTTTCAGTGACGCTGACATCTACCGTCGCGCTGGCGATAAGGGTATCAAAGCCAGTTTTGCTGGCTTGCAGCTCGTACTTGCCGGGGGACAGCAGCAAAAATTTGAACCTACCATCTCTGTCAGAAGTGGCAGACTGACTCACGCGGGTGTCCTGGTTAGCGAGTCGGACAACGACCCCCGTTAAAACGGCTCCTGTTGGGTCGAGCGCCACTCCGCTCAGTGCGCCGGTCGAAGCTGTCTGGCTTCGTACATGGCCGGAAAAAACCAGAGCAATAGCCAGAATCACCGGGAGCACCGACCAGCGGCAGCATGATCGATGGCGGTACTCATGTAAGGCATTGCCCACAAATGACCCTTCGCAGCCTGAGCTGTTTGCGACCCAAGGCTCTCCAATGTGCATTGCTTTAGTTGAGCTTCCTCAATGGTAGAACGAGAGCGCTACTGCGCGGTGACCCGATACCAGGTTCCATTACCTTCTGTCGCGATTCGAGGGTTGCGTCGCCTGGGTTGGACATGTTAACTCGCCATTGTATAGAGGGGGCCTGTAAGTTTTACCAGTAACCGTACCCTAGCACTAATGCTAGAAATCGTACTCCGAACACTTTGTTTACTCGGAAGTGGAGCTCTTCACCTTTCGGCCATGGTGGATTACCTCACTGTGGTAAAGTTCTTCGCATAGGACGATGCGTCACCTAAGCAACGAGGTCTAGAAGTGCGTAGACGAGCGGCACGGCTGATCTGCGCTGTAGTTGTGGCAGCCTTTCTGCTGCTGGAGTCGAGTCCCGCAAGATCTGTAAGAGAAGTCCGGCGCGTCCTCATTTTCAATGTTTTCGACCCTCTTTCGTCACCCGGCGTGGCTGAATTGGATCACGGGATAACCGTTGGTCTGGAGAGTTCGCCTTACCAGATTGAGCTCTATAGTGAAGATCTGGAAATGACCCTGTTTCCGGATGAGGCTCACCAGGAGCAGTTTCGTGAGTGGTACACCCGCAAGTATCACGATCGCAAGCCCGATGTGATCATTGCTGTCGGACTCGAACCCATCAAATTTCTGGCCCTGTCGCACAAGGTGTCCTTCCCGGACACACCGATTGTCTTCTGTGGAAGTACAGAGGAGATGCTGGGCGGACTGAAACTCGACTCTGACTTCACCGGTGTGTGGGAGGTGGCGCAGCCCGAGAAAACCCTGATCGCTGCATTGCATCTTCAACCCGGCACCAGGCACGTAGTTGTGGTTGGTGGTGTGGGAGCGTATGACCGGTATTTGGAGGCCATCGCCAGGGAGAGTTTTCGCAAGTATGAGTCGCGCTTCGACTTCTTGTATCTAACGGACCTTGAAATGTCCGCGCTGCTTGAGCGCTTGAAGAACCTGCCGAACGATACGATCGTCTACCATACATCCCTTATGCAGGATACGTCGGGAGCGCGCTTCATTGATGCCACTCAGTCCGTTCCACTGATTGCCAGCGCTTCCAAGGCGCCAGTCTTTGTCGTGGACGACGTGGACCTCGGCAGAGGCACAGCTGGCGGTGACGTGTTGAGCTTTGCCTCCGATGGAAGAGTTGTCGGCGAGATGGCAGTGAGGGTTCTCAACGGCGAGAGGCCGCTGGACATCCCTATCGCTAAGAGCGCCAACGTCTATATGTTTGATTGGCAAGCCCTCAAGCGCTGGGGTCTCAAGGAGGCGGACCTCCCTCCCGGCAGCATCGTCCTAAATCGGCAGCCAACGGTCTGGGAGTCCTACAAGTGGTACATCATTAGCGGAATCTCTCTGATCTTATTGGAGGCGTTGCTGATTGCCGGGCTGTTGTGGCAGCGAGCGAGACGAAGAAAGGCGGAAACCGATCTAGCCGTTACCTACGACCGGCTTCGATTGGCCGTGGAAGCTGGGAAGTCGGTAGGGTGGGATTGGGACGTTCAAAGTGGACGAGACCAGTGGTTCGGTGACCTGCAAACGATGTTCGGAATCCCAGCGGACCCAGGGCACGCTGAGGGCTTTCGCCGCTCCATACACCCGGACGACCGAGAACTCGTCTGGAAAGCCGTTGCCGACGCCAGACAGGGCCGAAAACCTTATCTCGCAGAATTCCGCGTCGTCCGCGCTGACGGAACCATGCGCTGGATCACCGCCAGGGGAAAATTCTATTACGCACCCAATGGCGATCCCGTGCGGATGCTTGGCATGGTAGCGGACATCACGGAGCGCAAACTGGCGGAAGAGGCGCTCGCAAACGTGAGCCGCAAGCTGATAGAGGCACAAGAGCAGGAACGTAGCCGGATCGGCAGAGAGCTTCACGACGACGTTGTCCAGCGTCTCGCGCTTCTCTCGATAGAACTCGAAGGAGTCCAGCAAGATGTCCCTGACGCAGCACCGGAACTCTGCACCCGAATTGGTGCACTCCGAAATCAAACCACGCAGATAACGAATGATGTTCAATTGTTATCGCACGAATTGCACTCTTCGAAGCTGGAATACTTGGGGATCGTTGGAGCGGCAAAGAATTTGGTGAGCTCCAGAAGTTGGAAATTGATTTCCAGAGTCACGATCTACGCACTGCCCTGCCACACGAACTTTCTCTTTCTCTGTTCCGAGTTCTACAAGAAGCCCTGCGCAACGCCACAAAGCATAGTGGTGTAAAGCGCTTCGAAGTGCGCCTATGGGGAAGCACGGGAGAGATTCATCTCACCGTCAGCGATCTCGGTGCAGGTTTTGATACAGAAGCCGCAATGAGGAGCACTGGACTTGGGCTCACGAGCATGCAGGAGCGCCTGCGGTTAGTGGGTGGAGAGCTTTCAATCAACTCGCAACCGAAGGGTGGTACTACGATTCATGCTCGCGTTCCTTTCGATTCAAGCGGCGATTCCGTCCGCGCTACCGGGTAGATGCGACGGGAATCATCGCCCTTTCACCGGGAATAAACGGCTGAATGCTCTGCACAGATTCGCTCGAAGACGCGGCTGTCCATCCCGCCTTGAACGCTACTCAGAGAATATGCGCATAGTATGTCCACGTCGTATGTCTTGACTAGCTGGTTGCCGAGTTTTTCGATCTGAATCGCCGCCTCCGCGTTACCCTGTGCCCACAGGAGATGGCACATTTCTCCGAAAATTGCCAAGCGGGCTTGTTCCCCTTTCGCAGCCTTTGCTGCGGTTCCAATAAGATCGCCCAAGAGTTTCAAAAATAGCACTGAATCCGGCATGCCGTTGAGGATGAACGTCGGGAGCGCGTCAGCGGCATCCAACGCTATATATCTGCCCTGCTCAATAGCAGTACCGATATCCAAGCCGTATGCCTGCAATCGCGGAAGAAGACTGTCCCGGTGAGACTCGGTCGCGACAACGATAGCCGCGTTCCCTGCCTTGAGAGCAGCCCCGATGAATTGCGTGAGGTCATCTAAGAACCTTCGATCATCAGAATAAAACCCTGCCACGTGTTGACGGGTGGGCTCCACACCTTTTACGGGGAACGGTACGACGACCCCTTTAGGGTGAGGATTATCGGCGTCGTGTTCATCCGTTGGGTCGGTGAGATCATGACCCGCCAAGCTGGCACTGACAAACCGCTTGCCTTTAAGAACGGCTTCCACAGCAGGCAACAGCTCACCTACGGCATCCGACTTGACGACGTAGCCCCCCGCGCCCGTGCGCAAAGCTTCTTCTGCGATGTCCCAAGACCGATCTTCGCTTACGAAGAGGATTTTGGATTTGGGGGAAAGTTCTCGGATTCGGCGTGCGGCTTCGATTCCGTTCAGCGTGGGAAGTCCGATGTCCAGCAAGATTAGCTCTGGTTGTACTTGCTGGGCTTTCTGAACCGCTTCCAATCCGTCCACTGCTTCGCCGATCACCTGCAATTCCGGTCTTGTTCGCAGCGTCGAACAGACGAATCGCCGAAACGGTTCGTAATCATCTACTACGAGAACGCGAAACGCCTGATATACGGACACCCCGCCATCTCCAGTCGAACTGCACGTTCTGCATACTTGGAAACACACGCCCCAGTCGGTGATTTTGCCTTTCCACTCCTTTTCCGGGAAGTATTCTGGGGTAAACTTGGGGTAAACTAGTGCAGTTTGATTGCCTTCTGATAGCTCTCCCCCTCGGAAGTCAACGACTTCTGGAGTACTTTGGATGGGGCTGCCCTCCGCGAATTCGCCAGCCGTGTCTCTCCCGCAGGCGGTGGATCCCGACGTGCGCGGTGCGGTTGTGCATTGCGAACTCGAACGGCTACTGACCAGCCCTTCACTTCGTGACTCCGATCATCTGAAGCGTTTTTTGCGCTATATCGTAGAGCACACCCTGGCGGGCGAGGGCGATGGGCTGAAGGAATACCGGCTGGGCGTGGAGGTATTTGACCGCGATGCCTCGTTTGATCCGAAAATAGACCCCGTCGTAAGGATGACCGCCCGCCGCCTTCGCGCCAAGCTGAAGGAGGACTACGAAAAAGGCGGTCTGGGAGCCACCGTTCGCATCGAGGTCCCCAAGGGCGGCTACGCTGCGTGTTTTGTACAGGCTCCCACGCCGGAGCGCAGCCCAGAGCAGACCTTGGTTATTCCTCGTGGTTGGAGGCTGAGCCTTTCCGCTGGAGCGGTCTTGGTGATTGCCGCACTGATAGCGGGTGGGTTTTACTATCGTTCGCACGAGCAAGCGAAGCGCCTGACCGACAAGGACACCATCGTTCTCGCCGATTTTGCCAACCGCACCGGCGATGCGATCTTCGACGACACGCTGAAGACGGCGGTTAGCGTCTCTCTGCGGCAATCGCCTTTCTTGAATGTGCTTCCAGACGGCGAAGTAGCGAAGATCTTGCATCAAATGACCCTTCCGGCGGGCACGAAACTCACGCCAGAGATAGCCCGCGAGCTTTGCCAACGGGCGGGCAGCAAAGCCTACCTTGCGGGGTCGATTGGCAGTCTGGGCAGCAAATATGTGCTCGGGTTGAAGGCGGTAAATTGCCAGAGCGGAGACGCGCTGGCGCAGGAGCAGGTGACGGCGGCGTCCAAGGACGACCTGCTGGACGTACTGGGCGGAGCCACATCGAAGCTGCGCAGCGAACTGGGCGAATCCCTCGCCGCAGTGCGGAAGTTTGATGTTCCGCTCGAACAGGCCACCACTTCCTCGCTCGAAGCTTTGAAAACGTTTAGCCTTGGCAGCAAGATCCATCGCGAGAAAGGCGCCGCCGCAGCCCTGCCATTCAGTCAACATGCCATCGAGCTTGACCCGAATTTTGCCATAGGCTACTTGGAAGTGGGCCTGGAATACACCCATCTCAGCGAGGTAGGACGAGCCAGGGAATACTTCAGCAAGGCATTCCAGTTGCGGGAACATGCCAGCGAGCGGGAAAACCTGGCGATCACCGCCCTCTACTATGTGATTGTAACCGGGGAGTTGGATAAGGCGGTTCAGACGTATCAAGAGCAGATTGAAAGCTACCCACGAGAATCCCGAGCGTACGGCAATTTGGGCATCGTGTTCTCCCGTCAGGGGCAGTATGAGAAAGCCATGGAGATGGTTAGGCAAGCCTTGCGCCTTGCACCTGATCGGTTAGGTAATTACGAGAATCTCGCCAACTACGCTCTTGCCTTGCAACATTTCGATGAATCGCGACAGATGATCCACGAGGCGCAGGCGCGAAAAGCGGATGATTTCGTGCTCCACAACGCTCTCTACGCTCTTGCCTTTCTTGGGGCAGACTCTGCGGCGATGGCGAAACAGCAACAGTGGTATGCGGGCAAGCGCGAAGAGAACTATGGACTTTCGCTCGCATCTGACACCGAGGCGTATGGCGGTCATCTGGGCAAGGCGCGGGAACTGACCAAGCAGGCCGTGGCCTCCGCAGTTCGAGCGGACAGCAAGGAAACTGGGGCAATATGGCAGGCGATTGCTGCTCAGCGGGAAGCCGGTTACGGTAATGCCACAGAGGCCCGGCAGAGAGCAGCAGAGGCTTTGAAGCTCGCTCCGACGAGTCAGGGTGTCGGGGTCGAAGCCGCGCTTGCGTTTGCCATGGCGGACGATACCACGCGAGCCGAATCCTTGGCACAGGACCTAGGGAAACGTTTCCCGCTGGACACGCAGATGCAGTCGCTTTGGCTGCCTGCGATTCAGGCACAGTTGGCGGTGGACAGAAAGAATGCGGCTCCCGCCCTGAATGCCCTGCAAGCGGCTTCACCCATCGAGTTGGGGGCAATTGCATTCATCTCCAATGGTTCCTGCCTCTATCACGTCTATGTGCGCGGAGAGGCATACTTGGCAGCCGGACAGGGCAGTGCCGCCGCAGCCGAGTTTCAGAAAATTCTCGACCACAGTGGCCTTGTCTGGAACTGCTGGACGGGAGCGTTGGCGCATCTGGGTGTGGCTCGTGCGAACGCCTTGCGGGCTAAGACCTCGCGGGGAGCGGATGCCGATGCCGCCCGCGTCCGGGCGCTCGCCGCCTACAAAGATTTCCTCACGCTCTGGAAAGATGCCGACCCCGACATCCCCATCCTGAAGCAAGCCAAAGCCGAGTACGCGAATTGCAATAGCCGCGGGAGCAGGAACCCGTCCTCCCAGTGTTCGCCGTGATTGGTGCAAAATGGCAGGTCCATCAACGCCCGCCAACAATTCTGGGCGGATCACGGGCAAACCGGTAGTAACCTCGGTGGGCTGAGACTTTTTGGATCCAAGTGGCGAAGTCACACCGGCTGCGCATTCAATCCGTCAACCATGTGTTTCCTCTAACGCTTACCTTCGGCTGACGGCAAGAGAAATGATTGATCTCTCCTGACTTTTCAGCTTTCTGGGTCAAGAGGCCCGAAATTGGATTTACAACGAATGGTTCGGCAGTCGTAGCAGAGGTATCTGGTTGACGGAGAACAGTAAAGAGAATGTGACAAAACGGAAAACTGGGGCGTGCAAAAACTAAGAGAGGAAAAGCCGCTCCGGGCAAAGGAGCACAATTCTGCCTCTGCTCTTTGCCACAGCACCGTCTCGTTGCCACTCGCTCAGCAGTCGGCTTGCCGTGAATAGCGTAATGTTTGCCGTATTGGCTAACTCCTCATTGGTAATATCGAGTTGTGTTCCATTCGGACATCTACTGCCAATACCATTGGCTAGACTAACCAGCACATGGGCAAGCCGTTGGCGAGCGGTGTGGCAAAGCAGGCTCAAGTGGCTGGCCAAATACCACGTCAGGTAATCGGACGCAATCGCCAGCCCATTCTCAAGCAACCTTGTATATCGCGTGGCAAGACTTCGTATTGTTTTGCGCTCCCATACGAGCACGCAACTGTCCTTCACGATCTCCGTGCTAAGGAGAAAATTGGAGGGGTCCGCCAAGAGACTCATACCGCCGAATATCTCTCCCGGCACAAGCCAAAGCAGGTTTATCTTCCGGCCCTGAGGCGTGATAAAGAAATGACGAGCAGAGCCTTTGATCAATAGGAACAATCGATCTGCCGGTTCTTCTTGATTTGTCACCACTGAGTGGCGGGGAAATCGCCGGTTCGAAGCAGCCGCCAAGATGGAGTTCTGATCCGGCTTGGATAGGCCCTGCAATAACCGTACCTTCGACCAGTCAGCAACCAGCGAAGCGAAGTCGGAGCGGAGCGGAACGCCGGATGCAGACCCGGCGTTGGGGAGATAATGTCCTGGAACGTCATCTTGTGGTCCATACTTGTGTTGGTGCAAAGGACTCACGTGTACCCCTTAGCGCCGAAAAGAGGTTCCGGCGCAGAGAGAATGCTGATCTGAGGGTGCGTGTGGCCTCAGAGCACGATAAATTCCGTATAGATGGTACATAACCTTCCAGAGACTCTCGCACTGACAGAACTGACAGTTTTCTGTGGGCGCCAACTCAGTCATTCTGCACCTAACCCAAAACGATCCAGCCGACATGTGCTTCACTTCACACCTCGATGCTCCCTCCTTTTCACCAAGAACCGCATTCGCGATCGGACCCGACTACATCCTCGCCGCCACAGTCACGACCCTCCCGCCTGATTGGAAAAGCGAGCGGGCCTGTGACAACGTGGCGGCGCTTGCCTTATCTATGGGTAGAAGGTTCTGCGCACTGTTGGTGTGCTTGATAACTCTTCCACTTTTTTGTCAATCGCCCTCATCCAGCCCTCAGGTAGCCACAATCACGGCGGTGAACATCCACCAGAAGAATGCCGAGAACAGCGGCCGCGCAGTGACTCAGTATGACGTCTCTCTGAAGATCGGCGACGCCGTCTATAAGGTGTTATACACACCACCGAGCGGATCCAGCGTCGTTGAGTATTCGGTCGGCATGAACGTGGTGGTCCTGGTTGGAAGCAAGTCAATCACGTTCACAAAGTTCGGTACAGCCGCGGAAATGCCCATCCTTAGTCGCGAAGATCTCCCAGCCAAGACCGGCTTCGACTGGTCTCGGGCGCCGGGTGAGTATTTCAGCCAGAAGCTCGAGCATCTTTCTGAAAAGTTGGACCTTACTCCTGTTCAGCAGGCAAGAATCAAGCCAATCCTGGAACAGGAGGCAGGAGAAGCAGGACAAATCACTGCCAATCCTGTGCTGTCGAGGGAAGACAAGCTGAACAAGCTTGAAAAGATCGTGCGCTCGTCAGATGCGAAGTTGAAACCTATTCTCTCCACCGATCAGTGGCAGGCCCTTCAGGACATGCGGAAGAGACAAAGGCGGGAACTGAAAGAGTCCCTTGCGGAAAAGCCCAAAGATCAAGAATGACTTTTCAGAGATTGCGAAGGGAGGTTCCGGCGCTTTAGGGGTTATCTATGAAGCCGTGACCTTCCAAGCTGCAGCTAAGGAACTTCTTACCCCGAGCAACCGCGTGGATAGCTTCTACATCGGTAATCTGATTCACTCGCGTGAATGAAATCCGCCACCCGAAAGCGTCTTGCTCGCAGCATAGAGCACCCTTTTGCCTCTTTTCTCTATTCCTCATCCTCCAGGACCGCGGTCCAGGATTTGTCGGGGTTGAAACGCTCCATCTTTTGGAACTCGTCCAGGGTCTTCGGCCCAAAATCCTTGTCGTAGACAACGCCGTCATGGCTGACAATAAAGGTTCTCACTCCAGTCACGCCATATTCGGCCGGCGCAGCCACCAGGGCAAAGCCCCCGATCATTATGCCTTTCACAACAAAGTCCATCTCGCCGAGTGGCGCTGCGGGTCCCTGTCCTTTCAGAATTTTAAAGAAATAGCCGTGGTACGGATCCGAGCTAACGGTGTAGCCCTGTTCGATCGCACGGGCAATCTTTTCGCCGATCGGGCCGCCCCACGTGCCATCGGCATTTTGCCAAGCCAGGCCATCCTGCTTGCCAGGCGTGCTGATGATGCGCTGAGCGTACTGGTTCACGTCATAACCCTCGCGGGGCTGGAGAGCGTATTCCTGCTGTGCTTCCACGTAGCCGTGGCAGATTGCAATGGCGTCCAATTCATTGGCGCCGATGCGACGGTAGAGGAGCTCTTGCCGGCCGGCTTTGGCGTCAAAAGACCATTTGTCACCTCTTTTCACAATCGGCACAGGGAACGGCCAATTTTCGTTACCTACGAGGAGAAATGCGCGGTTCCCGGCCTTCGGATCCACCGAAACGCTCTTCTTCTCGTGGGCCTCGGCAACGAAATTAGCGGCGTGCTGCCGGTCTTGCGCGAATTCGCCGGTAAATACGATGTCCTCGCCGTCGGGCCCAAAAATCTGAGCCAGCGCAGCCACGTCGAACTTCTCGGCCGCGTCCACTAGCACATCTGCAGCCTGCTGCGGAGTATCAAAGCTCCTGACGTCCGCGGCATGGGCAGCGACAGCGGCCGGAGTTTTTTTCGCTGGGGACTGTTGCGCAACGGAAAAGACATGCGCGCACAGACACGCCCACACCAGCCCGCCGACAATCCAAACAAGTCTGGAGAGATTTCCATTCCCAGATGTTGATTTCATCCTTGTGCTCCTAGGAATTTCGTTCCGGAATCCGGATTTCTACCGGCGCCGCCCACCGCCGCCACCACCGCGACTGAAGCCTCCGCCTCTAGATCCCATGCTGGAGGCGCCCCGGCTGCTGCCGGCACGAGCGTTCGATCCGCTGTATCCTCTCGATCCACCTCCGAAGGCATCCCGGTTTCCACCACCGCTGCGCGAAAGATTCCGGCTTCCGATCCTATCCGCTCCGCCTCCGCTCGCCCTGTTGCCAAGGCCGGCACCGCCGGCACGATTGCTCGTGCCGCCCCCTGCAGCGCGGTTGCTGGCCAGATTTCCGCCCTGCCGGCCAACCTGTTGCCGGGCGCCAGCCTGGCGGTTGGCGAGAGAATCACCGCGCGCCGTGCCACCAAACCGGTCTGCGGTGGCGCGATCTCGATATGGTGCGCCGCCGCGATGTTGCGGATTGTGCTGCCACCTATCGCGGGCACCTCCGCCGCCAGCTATGGGATTCGAGGGGCGGTTGCCTACATTCCCGCGGTTGCCGCCGCCAATGTTCGTGTTGCGATTGAAATTGTTGTTGTGGTTGATGTAGACGTTATTGTTTCCGCCCCAGCCGCAACCCCAGCCCCAACCGCCGCCCCAAAACGCTCCCATGGCAACGCCCATGCCAAAAGAAATCGCCATCCCCGCGGCGTAGTACCCCGTTGGATAGTAGATGGGTGGATAGGGATAGATCGGCGGACCGTACACGAGGAAGGGATCATACGAAGGCACATACACGACCTGAGGATTGGCCTGTTCGATCACGATCACGCTCTTGTTCTCGATGACTTCGGTTTCCACTTTCTGTTGTTCAGTCGATTTCAAATTGCCTTTATCCTGGGCTTTCTTGCGCATGCGCTGTACGGCTTCCATCACGTCGCTTTGCTGCGCCAGGAACGCATTGCCCAGATCGGCGGTCCACTGAATGTCGTCTGCCAGGCGCTTTACCACATCGGGCAAAGCGGCCAGGGCCTGGACACTTGGATCCCACGGCTGTTTCGCCGCAGCATCCGCGAGCGCTTTGTCCTTCAGGTTCTTGTTCTTCTCCAGCCACTGCTGGAGTTGGATAATCTCGAGAGGATACGTAGATGCCGCCAAGACCTGGGCCAACAATGGGTCTGGATAGAGGGCTATGGGTGCCACAAGAGAATCCAATTGCTCAGCGGGAATCTTGGACGCCTGGTCCTGTGGCGAGGACGCGGACGCCTGCGAAGGGGACGACAAATAGGCCAAGCTGTCGCCCGGTAAGAGGGCAAAAGCGCAGAGAATCGCCAAAAGAGATCGTGAGGTCACACTCTGTGGGTTAGCATTCATGAGCTTCCTCTTAATGCCCTTACAAAATCGCCCCAAGAAACCCGTGGTGGTTATTCAGTATCGGATTCCCACAGTAACCACGACTAACTGAGTGTTAACCCCTCTACTGGGTACGTAGTGGTAGCGGGATTCGACATACATCCGGTAAGGAGCGTCGCCAACTCTGGCCGTAAAGCCGATGCCTCCGTTGAACCCCAAGGAGTGCGTGGTCGAGCTTGCGACTGTCTGGTCGGCGGTTACGGTTCCGGATTCACAAGAGAATCCCCACCAAAGCCACACTGGTGTACATGTGATGCCTGAGCCCGTTGCAACTGTCTGCGAAAGATGGGCTGTACGAAAGTACCAACCTCCACCGCCTATCAAGTACGTTCCCAGAGCTCTACCTCTTAACTCAAAACGGTAGTTTCCTGTAAACGCATACAAATTACCACCTCCACTGATGTCAGGGTTTTGCAGAGCCACCCGAATCGGAGCAAGTGCTGCGTTGTTGGTGAGGAGATGGTTCCACATAAACTCACCAATAACGGCGTGGCGCCGGGTGAAATTGTAGCCAGCGCCAACAGTAATGCCTGCACCTAGATTCACAAATCGCCCTGCCGGATTCAGGGGTGCAGATAGAGGCATGCCGAGATTCGTATTTGCTTTGGGGTCATCATCGGAATCGTCTTGCGCATAAACATTACAATGAGTGATCAAAAGGGCAGTCACGATTATTGCTTTCGTAGCAACATTCATTTCGCTGCTCCTAAGTAATCACACTTCCGTTCAAGCCAAGACGATTCTCGAACGGTTGCCAGTCGGAATTAGTTACAAAAGCAACATCGATCGGGTACTCGACGGTGCCGAGGAACACGGTTCAGCAGCGGCCCACGCGCTGCTTTCCGGGAGAGAGTAGCGCGTGAGTGCGGAACCCCGCCCACCGCTGAAAGAGTTTGCCTAGCTACCGGCGAGGCCCTTGTTCACCAGGACTTTGATCTCAACCCGACGGTTCTCTGCCCGCCCGGCGCTAGTCTCGTTCGGTGCCGCGGGTCCGTATTCACCCATCGCACCTGGCGCCACGATATGCCGCACCGGCACGCTACCCTGCTGGATCAAGTAAGTGACCACCGCTTTAGCGCGGTCTTCGCTTAGTTTTGTGTTCATCGCAGCGCTGCCGGTCGAGTCGGCATAGCCCATCACCTCGATGATGTATCCTGAAAGGCCCTTGGCGGTCTCCGCCACCTTCTGGAGCTGTTCCTGATCCTCCTTCGAAATCTTGGAGCTACCGACATTGAATCTTACGGTGGCTTCGCTCTTGACATCAAAATCGGTCAACGCGGCAAAACGTTGTTCGTGCTCCTGGATCTCTTTTATGTTTTTCGCGATATTCTGCTCATTGGTTTCGATGTCTTCCTTGTGAGCCGCAAGTTGCACATCGTGGCTCGCGAGCTGCCCACTGTGCGCCTCGAGCGTCCGCACGTTTCTTGCCACCTGCTCTGCGGTGGGAGTCACACCGGCCTCCACCATCTCGGCCGTTTCCAGGTCGTCGCCATCGACGGTGATGGTGCTGGCCACGAATCGACCCTGGTCGTCGGAGCTGCCGTCAACGGACACCTTGAGTCCCGGTATAAGCACCACATTGGACATATGCTCCTTGCCCAGTCCGAAAAGCCCCCTGTCATCTTTCGTTGTCGTATTATCGGTGAGGACTACGGTGGTGGTCGCATCCCCGGACTTCACGATTAACGTTTCTCCGGTGCGATTAGTGATCATTCCTTTGACTTGGTCTCCGGCAAAAGCGAATACCGACACCAGGAGACACAATGCCATCAGACTTGCTGCAGTCGTTGTTCGGTTTCTTTGCATAGTTTCCTCATTTCCTCTTCTTTAGTGTTCGAATTTAGGAGACAATCTGCCTCCAGTGCTCCGGTGTGCTCATATCAATCCCAGCAGCGACCCGGTGTGCCGCGCGATCATGAGTTGAGTTTCTCGTTGGCCGAAAATCGCCCAGGTCGACACTTTGCTTTGCAGAGTGGAGATCCACAGCACCTCTCTCGGCCTGGCTGGGCGAACACTATTGGCTCGGCTGGTCAGGATGATCGGCACCCTCACTCCTAGCACTCACCCCGCACTGGCCGGTATTCGCCAGGAGGCTCGCAGCCGCAGCAATCGGGAGAACCGTCCGCAGCCCTAGGCGGTCCACGGCCGCCCCGGCGACAAGAGTGAATGGCGAACGCCCGCAGTAAAACGGATCTAGCATCGAAACTATGGCGAAGGCGCTGAGCCCGAAAGGTTCCGACAACTGCGGCATCATGACCGGCGGCGTCGAGCGCAGTGGGTATTGATAGACGAAATAGACCCCCGAAACCACGCACGGGACGGCGGCCGTCCTGATTCTCGCGCCCCGCATCACGGTCGCTTCCGATCCTTTGCTGCCAATGAACCACTTGGATCTTTCCTCCATCCACAGAGAAGTGTCGGGCACAGCGCGGCCGGTGAAAACTGTCATTTCTGTCAGTGAACGCCAAATGGCGTATTCCACAACCATAAAGAGTCCACCCTGGCGCTACTTCACGTGCGTCAGTTCCCAGGCCCGCACCTTCTGCCGGGCTCCATCGAAGATGCGCTCGTAGTTTCCTTTGCGCACTTTTTCACTCGCGTCCTTATTTAGCAGGCTCCATAAGGGGGCATATTGTTCATAGACCCGCAGGTATTTCTCCTGGCTGGCGGGCGCGACTTCGTCGGTACCAAACAGGAAACGATCAGGGTGACGGTTGATTAGGTCTGCCGAGATTTTCGTCGATTCTGGAGTGGCCACCAGGTACTTAGCGACTTCATCCCATGAAATATCGAAGTACACGTGATTAAACTCGGGATCTGTGAGAATTGCCTCGATGACGGCTGCGTGATTGGTGACAGGACGAACAATTCGGCCCATCCCCGTGTGCGCCCAGATGATGGTGGTTTGGGGATGGCGCTTCAGCAGAGATTTCATTTGAGAAAGGTAAGCCGGCTCAGACCCTTCCTTGGCGAATGGCACATCCATGTCGTTGTGGATCAGAACGACGAGTCCCACTTCTGCGGCAAAGTCCAGGATCCTGTCCAGGGCTGGGTTGGTAAGCGAGGCAGTCTCTCCAGCTACTTTTGCGGAGACGAATTCCTTGTGAATTGTGAACTCGCCAATCCCCGAGAACACTCCGGGGAACGTCAGGAGGACGCGGCGAATGTGATCGGCCGCATACATGTCAGTGGGGTTGAACCCGGTGATCATGGGATCGAATCGCGCCTGCTGCTCCTTCGACAGCGACCGGTATGCCATGGCGATGTAGGCGTCCGTGAAGGAGTAGTAGTACAGTGGCGCGTCTGTCTGTAGGTAATAGGTTGGAGCAAAATCACCGGAATTCTGGTACGACCACTCCTGCTGCAAGGGGATGCCAAATAATGCGACACGTCCAACCTTGGTACCCATGATCTTCAAGAAATCATGAATGTCAGTCCCTTGTTGGATGTAATTGGTGAGGTGCAAGTGAACGTCGTTGATTTCGGGCTCGTCGGACTTGGACTGAGGAAAAGCTGTGTTAAATGAGATCAAGAAGAAAACTGCAATTCCGGTCACTAGCCTGATGCTTCTGCGCTGCCAGGAACTAGATCGGCTCCACATATGAGTCCTTTCCGGAAGATCACCGGTAGTGATGACGCTCGGCTTAGTAAAAGCCGGTTATGCCAATGCTAACTACCGGTCCCTTGAGCTGCCCCAGATAGAAGCCGAAGGTGCTACTAACCGGCGATCTATCCACGTTGATCAACTGGATGTTCAGGCGTGCGTTGCGGGAATTCCAGGGGTAATAATTACCGCCAACAATGAATTCTTTCGGGTCTCCATATTGGCCGAAAATATAGGAAGTCGCCCCGTAGAGTTCTATTCTTTTCGGCACGATCATGTGTCCCAACTGAACGTAGAAGCCATAATCCCGCACTACGCTGACCGGCAACGTCCCGTCCGCAACAAAATTGTCCAATTTCCTGTCGTAGCCCTCGCCCTGGAGGAACAAACCACGGTATTTTATTCCCGCGGCTGCGGAAATCAATTGATAGCGCGCCTTCTCTACCGTCACACCGTTGGCAAATGCGCCGGTGTCAAATATGTCGAGGCTGTCAGAAAGACGGAGCGTTGTGTTGCCTGACGGCGAACCGATTGCCGCCTGGCGTTCCTCGGGACTGTAGGTATAGGCCAGATTGAAGCGAGTTGCGAGTTTATCATGTCCTTCGTAGTCGCCAAAAGCTCCCCGAGGGCCGAACTCGCCTGTTGTGGGCAACCAGGTTATTGCAAAACCAACGGAGAGATCCCGGTCAAGTTTGATTGCCGGTATGTCCAAATTACTGTTGTTATTACCGACCATCCACCGGTACTCAAGCCTGGGAAGTATGTTCCCCTTGGCGAACACCCCTTGCGAAAAGTACGGCCGGAAGAACTCATCCGCCATGACGCGATCGTAAGATAGCCAATACGGGTGAGATCCCTGTAACGACATTGTTCCAGGATAGGCATTCCAACCTGCCCCAAGGTTCATGTACTTGCCGAAGTCGTAGTACAGGGCACCGCCAACAGCCACCTGATTCGTGTCCTGCACCGTCCAAAGGAATGTGGAGTACTGAAACTTGGGCGTGAACAGCCATCCTTGCGAAAACAACATCACGCGGTGAAACTGAAAATCCTGTCGAGGGTCCACCGGGATCGGACGACCCAAGTGGTCGGCGCCCGACTGATCGGCTGGCAACTGGTTTAGGTACCGAGCAACCATATAACCACTCAGATTCAGTTGCCCGTACTTGCTCTTTCCAACGGTAAAGCCGCGGCCCGGGTTAAATTCTCCAAATATCGCGTTATTTCCCGACGAAGCTTCGGGAAGAAGGGTCTTGTCATCATTGTGATCGTTCTGGTCCGGCGTGGAGGCAGGACCGTTCTGTTGAGCATTCTGTTTTTCCGCATTGTCTTGCTGCGCTGACATGGAGTTGACACTGGCTGCCAATCCGCCTTTGGGCGCGGTTGGCGTCGCAGAGGTCTGCTGAGCGAGAAACTGGCACAGCGTATTAATCTGATCCATCAGTTCTTGATTTTGTTTTTCGAGCTGGCGGTTGTGCTCGACCAACCGGTCCAAGGCATGCAGCAATTGAGAAGAGTCCTTGGCGGCGCTGTCCGGGTTGTCGTTCAGCGGAGCGATGCTCTGTGCGTTAGCAAGATTCGAACAACACGTCCCGACGAGCAAGATCGCGGCGAAAAGATTCCGGCTGACCATGGTCCACTCTCCCGCCAATTTCCTGGCTCTCTTCATGCTGGTTAGCCCGAAACAGGACCTACTTCAATCCCACCGAACTCGGCGAGTAGAGGTTGTAGTTCAGCCGCTGAGCGACATAGTCAATTACCTTTTGCGCCTTGACGCTGTTCCCTGCCTCATCCAGCGGAGGTGCAAAGACGGCGATGGCGCCCTTGCCAGGAGCGATAGCCACGATTCCGCCACCAACTCCGCTCTTGGCTGGTAGACCCACATGCCACGCCCACCCGCCAGAACCGTCGTAAAGACCGGCCATGGTCATGGTGCTGAGGATGTGAGGAATGTCTTCGCTCTTAATGACCTGCTCGCCGGTGGCGGGATTGATGCCGTTGTTCGCCAGCGTGGCGCCCATGCGAGCGAGTTGGGTAGCGTTCACGCCGACCGAACACTGCTTGGTGTAAATGTCCACCGATTCGAACGGATCGGCGTAAATCCGGTCATATTTGGCAAGCAGATAGGAAAGGGCCTTGTTGCCGGTGTTGGTGGCGGCTTCTGACTTATAGACCTCATCAATGAGGACCAGCTTCTCTCCGGCCGCTCTGCTATAAAAATCAAGGATCTTGTCCCACTTTTCCGCCGCATTCTTGCCTGATATCAGGCTGGTCGTCGCGATCGCTCCCGCATTGACCAGCGGGTTCCCCGTGTGAGTCGGCATATCCACTACTGCCAAGGGAGAGTTGAAGGGTCGGCCGGTAGGCTCAGAGCCAATTTTCTCGAAAACCTTGTCTGCTCCTAGTTCCTCCATTGCGAGTGCCAGGGTAAAAACCTTGGAGATCGACTGGATGGAAAAGGAATAGTTCACTTCTCCTATCGTGAAGACTTGATTATCAGTGGTGACCACGGCAACACCAAACATCTTTGAGTCGACTTGGGCCAGGTAGGGAATGTAATCCGCGTTTTTCCCGTTCGTGTCACTCCGGAATTTTTCGTAGGCCTCGCGCACTACCGCCTCGACACGCTCGCGGTTCGGAGCTACGGGGCTCCGTTTGGTTTGAGCGACTGAAGCCCGAGTGCCTATGCTCGCAGCTAACAAGCAAACTGTGGCCAGCATGATGTGGAACCGATTATGAGTCTTCAACATGAATTCCTCCTGAATGTGGATGTGTTGAAAAGTATCCGGGCTCTAAGTTCATACCTGGGACAGCGGGCCACGTTCAGAACCCAAAGCCTTTCGACCAGTCATAACGGAACGAAAATTGCATTTTGTAGTCGTTCACGTTGAAGCCATCGGTGTAATTGACACGCCTTCCGAACTGGAATTCGCCGCCCATGGTGACGTTCTTTGCCGGATGGTAAAGAAGGTTAGTCAGCGCGTAGTGGCCCTGATGGTAATCACTCGCCAACTCGGCGTTCGAATTGTCGATGTTTACCATCGAATAGCCGGTCGCTGTGCTGAACTTGTCACTCCAGTTGTGGTCGAGGAAGGCAACTACTCCAGTAACTGGCAACCGCACACCTTTGACCGGGCTGATGGGATTTGAGAAGTTGTTTTGCGCGCCTATGTCGATTGGCGCGTCATTCATGTAGTTCTCGATACCTTCGCCATACACTACCGACAATTTGGCAACATCTTTCTTCGTGAACTTGAGATTTGAACTGACATTCACACCCCAACCAATGGCCGAGCCGCTGAAGTTGTAAGGAGATGAACTTCCGGCGTTGTCTACCCAGGCGATCTTTCTGACAATGGCCCCCACTTGGAGATATCCCCAGCTTCTCGCCAAGCGGGCATGACCAGTCAGATCAGGCCACTTGAATTGGGGGCTGATGCTCTGTAGTTCGATGCGGTTGGCATAAATTCCGCCGTCACCGCTGGCTCCCGGCCGTTCCAGTGCGATTACGACGTTGCTGTCACCCTGTACGGGAATCCAACGAGCCTGCAGGTTGCGGAAAAAGACCATCCCGTTTGGCCCCCAGTACTCAAGAGAGTTGGGAAACACGTCGATGTCCATAAACGCACTCCATGTCTGCCCCACGCCGAAATGACCCAATTCGCCATAGGCATGTCGCAAGCGAAAGGTCGTTTGCCCGGCGTCGACGCCAGTCCCAAAGAGTTCGAATTCGAAGATGGTCTTGAGATCCCCGAGGGCGGTGGGAGTAAGTGTCTTCACTCCAAATCTTGTTTGCCGCACACTGAAGAACACGCTTCCGTTGGGAGCAAATTGTCCCTGATACGAATTCAGCTGCGTGGGCCGCATCGTATCGGTCCAATTGGGGTTTATCGTGCCGAAGTTATTTCCAGCGTCGGTCATCACGAAGCCGTAAAAATCCACAGTGCTTCGTGACGGTGCTTTCTCCGGCGGTTCCCCTGCCTGGCCACTCGGAGTCGCAACACTGAGGACTGGAATACTGACTGCGGCTTCAGATTCTGCAGTAGCGGGCTTTGCTGGCTGCGCGGCGGCGGCACTCATCTGCTTCTTCAGTTCGAGGATTTCAGTTTCGAGCTGCTCCATCCTCTTCTCCATCTGCTGCACATCCGGCGTCGGCGAGCCCTGAGATTGCGCTTGCGGCCCGATCGTGCAAAGAAGGATTGTCAGCAGCACTACAGGTGCAACTCTTAGCCGATAAGACAGAAGAACCGGTGTCATAGAACCTCTCCGATTTACAGAAACTAAGGTGCCAGACACCACAGCAGTGGAAAACTGTTATTTCTACCAGTAAGGAGTCACAAGCTATTCCGCTAGCATTGGGAGCGAACGGCAGTTGCCCGCCGCTGTCGCCGCAAACTTGTCCCGGGAAGGTGCAACTACGTGTTTGAAGGGATTAGTGCGACTTCAAACCTGGGTGTCGGCAGAGTGCGTGCAGGTTCTCTGTCAGCCGCGCGCTTCGGGGAGGCGCTATAGCGATGACGATATCGGTGTTTTCAACTGTTCCGCTTAGACGCACGGCGCTGCTTGCACTTCTGCTGCTGTTTGCCTGTCCCTTGTTCGGGAAGCGAAAAGATGATGTGGTTGTCATGAACAATGGGGACAAGTTCACCGGTGAAATCAAGGGCCTGCAGTACGGAGAGCTTATTTTCAAATCCGCTTACATGAAAGACTCCGTCCATCTGGACTGGAAGCAGGTGAAGACTTTGCAGAGCCAGGATACCTTCATTGTCGCTCTAAGCGACGGGGAGCGCATGACCGGATTTATCGGCAGAGAAGGTGCTCCGGACAATGCTGACAATGCCTTCAAGATCGTGGCTGCCGGGGCAGCCGTTGAGGTTAGACCGTCAGAGGTAATCACCATCGGCCAACAAGAAGGCAGCTTTTGGAACCAGTTAACCGGTTCGATCAATTACGGGTTTGATTTTGCGAGCGGTAATAGCTCTACAACCTCATCGCTTGGCGCTGACGTCGCCTTTAACACCAGCAAACACTCAGTGCAGCTGGCTACCAGTTCGCAATTCGCCTCTCAAACCAATGCCGAAAACACCAATCGCTTCACTTTCGATTCCCTGTACGGACGGATGCTCACGAATAAATGGCTCGTGGGTGCGATCTACTCCCTGCTGAAGAGTAACCAGCAGGACCTGGAGTTGCGCTCCTCTTACGGTGGTGGCTTCGGCCGAAAAGTGATACAGACTGACAAAACATCATTGACCATATTCGCAGGCTCCGCCTATAGCCACGAGAGCTACGTTCCGCAATCTGGTATTGAGCCGGTCCGTAATAACGCCGAGTCGTTACTTGGAATCACGTTCTCTACCTTTCGGTTCAAGACCTTGAACCTCAAGTCACAGACGTTCTTCTTTCCTAGTCTCAGCGACCCGGGACGTCTGCGCTTGAGTTCGCAGTCCGACCTACGAATTGAGCTAGTACGGAATTTCTACTGGAATTTCCAGTTCTACGAGAACTATGACACTCAGCCGCCCGGAACGGCAAAAAAGAACGATCTGGGAATCGGCACTTCGCTGGGATGGACTTTTTGATCCAGGTGCCACGGGTCATCTCGTTTTCTTGTCCGGGAGGCAGGGAGCTTCAAACGAGGCAGGGAGCTTCAAACGGAGCTTCAAACAATGACCGCGCAGAATGATCGACGGTCCCCAATTTTCACGGCGCAAAAGCGCAAAGCTAATCCACAAGAAAAAAGAAGGGAAGAATTCAGCAGAAGGTCGGTTGTCCAGGCCGCTGTTCCCACCTACAAGCATGGCGACTACCTCCGCGTCGAACTTCGTTTGGGAACCGCTGCCGCGCCGATATCCTTCTGCTTATCCTGCCGCCCGTTCGGAATCGCTGTCTGAACGAAAAGGGACGCGAGCTTGGATCGTGGTGCCATGTTTCGGTTGCGAGTCGATTGAAAGCTGTCCATTCACAAGTTTCAACCGTTCCTTCATGCTCGTGAGACCTAGCCCTTCACCCTGCATACCTGCTTCGCTGTCAAAGCCCTCCCCGTGGTCGCTGACCGTGAGAAGAATCTCCTCCGGCGTCCCTGACAGTTGCACTTCAAAGTGCCGTACTCCACTGTGTTTCGCGGCATTGTGCAGGGCTTCCTGTAGAACTCGGAAGAGGCAGAGCGAAATCTCCGGCGACAACGAAGTTGGCAAATTGCGGCTTTCAAAGTCAACTTTCGCTTTCTGCATCTCGCCAAACTCTTTGCAGAAGCCCTTTACGGCCGCAAACAGGCCCAGATATTCCAGTTGGGAAGAGTGCAACTCGTGCGACATGGTTTGGACATCGGCCGCTATCTGTGCGGCCCGCTCTCGGATTGTGCCAATGCGGGTGCGGAGTTCAAAATCCGAATCAGGGAGATGTCCTCGCACTTGATCGAGGTCGATTGCCAAAAGTGCGAGTCGTTGGGTAACGTCGTCGTGCAGGTCTCTCGCGATCCGGGTACGTTCCTGCTCCTGTGCCTCAATCAATTTTCGGCTCATACCTGAGAGCGCCTCTTCCGCCCGCTTGCGCTCAGTAATGTCCGCGACTACCGAAAGGATGCACGCTTCGTCTCCGATTTCAATCAGTTCCCCCGCGCCCAAGCCCACTCCCTGCGCGCCGTCCTTGCAGCGATAGCGAAGCTCCCAGTCGCGAACGGCGCCTTCGGCCAGAATTCGTTTCACAAACTCCACCCGTTGGGTGGGATCTATCCAGACCCCCAGGTCAAACGGAGTTCGTCCCATCACTTCGTCACGACGCCAACCGGTTAGGCGCTCAAACGTCTGGTTGACATCAAGGTAGCGATCGTCTTTCGTGCTGGTCAGCGTGAGAGCCATTGGACTTTGTCGAAACGCCTTGGAAAATCTCTCCTCTGACTTCTGCAGTGCCTCGTCTGCCCGTTTTCGCTGGGTGATATCGCGGGCGATTTTGGAGGTGCCCACCACCCTGCCAGCGGCATCTTTAATCGGGGAAATAGTCAGAGAGACATCTACTTTCTCCCCTGTCTTCCCGACTCGAATCGTTTCAAGGTGCTCGATGCGCTCACCAGCCCTAAGTCTCTGACAAATTGTCTTCACCTCGCCCTGTAGCCCGGGCGGGCTGAGAATTGTAATCGGCTGTCCAACCGCTTCCGCTTCCGTGAACCCGAAAATACGCTGCGCAGACGCGTTCCAACTCACGATAGTTCCGTCCAGAGTTTCGGAAATGATCGCATCGTCAGATGATTCCACGATGGTTGCGAGCCGAAGGCGCGCTTCCATGGCCGCTTTTTGACGCAAGGATTGTTCCCGTTCAGCGACAACGGCTGCCAATGTCAGGCCGGTTATCGAAACCGTTCCAAACAACACATCCGCCAGAACAGCTTTTATCAGCGGCGTGTTGGTCGCGAAAGGCCCGAAAGGCCCGTAGCCTAATGCGGTCCCCACCGTGGCCATCGTAGCGAGCAGGAAAATCGACAGCGCGGTCACGCTCGTATCAAAACGAAGGGCCGCCCACATTACAAGTGGGAGCACGGCGAAAGTCAGGATGTCCAGCGAAACAGGCAAGATGCCGAAGACGATGAAGCAGACTGCAGTAAGGAGGAGTAGCAGGATGGCAAGTTCTGTGAACCGATCTCGATCACGAATTCGAAACAGAGCGGGGAGTGTCAACAGAAAGGGGGTCACCACTAGCACGCCGGTACTGTCTCCAAGCCAGTAAATCAGCCAGGCTCTGCTGAATCCTGACCAGCCACGTATATGGGAGGCGTACAGAGTTGGGACTCCAATCGAGGCGCTCACTACGCTGCCGCCGAACGCGCCCAACACAATCAGTCCGAGTACGTCACGCAAGCGGGACAGAGAACGATCAAACCCAATACGACGGAGGAGGAACGCTGCGAGCAAGGCTGCCAGAGTGGTTCCCGCAGCATAAACGGCAGCGGCCCAGTAAGGAAGCGGACAGAAGAGGGCGAGGAGAAAAGCACCAGCCGCAACTCCGGGCCAGACTGAATAGCCGCACAGCAGTATGGCGGCGAGAGCAACCCCAGACGCCGGCCACACAGGCCCGATGCCACCATTGTTTAGGGTCCCGAGGAGATCGACCACTTTGCCGGCGGCAAATTGCGCGCCAGTCACAATGGCAATCTGGACGAGGTATCTCCCGACGCTGCGCGGCACGATGGTTCGATTGTCAGTGGCTTGGGCCATTGGTGGCGCTCCAATGGAATAGCTTCAAGCCTCAATTGGCTTGTCTGATCGGCATATGGAAACCGAGGGTAATGGGCTCACGTTGCTTATCAAAGATACCCCTTTCCCCCGGTGCCTCTTTTATACGCCCGATGTGGCGGCAGGGCAAGACGCAACCTCAGGCCCCCGCTGCTCAAAAGGTATCTTCGCTGGTCCTCTTCCAGCGAGGCGAAAAGGGACGAAAGCCTCATGGAGAACGTGTGGGTTCTTGCGTCCTTGCGGGTCGGGCTTGCCCTAATCGCAACTCTCCAGTATTGTTCATGGTCGAATCATGCGCGTGCGCAACGACCTTGAATTACGAGCATGGGATTCTGAATACAGTCAGCAACTAAACTCGCAAGGTCGGGTTTTAAACCTTAAGGAGAAGGCTTTTTGGAAACGTCATCAGTCCGGGTTCTCGTGGTCGATGATTATGAACCGTTTCGGCGACTCATCTGTTCCACGCTGAGAAAAAGACCCGCATTGCAGATCGTCGGAGAAACCTCAGACGGACTAGAAGCGGTTCACAAGGCAGAAGAACTGCAACCCGATCTGATTGTGCTCGACATCGGGCTTCCAACCCTGAATGGAATCGAAGCGGCTCGACGAATCCGGAAGCTGTCCCCCGAATCCAAGATAGTGTTTATAAGCCAAGAATCCTCTGCCGATGTGGTGCAGGAAGCCCTCGCTTTGGGGGCACTGGGTTACGTGGTTAAGGCGCATGCTGGAAGCGAACTGTTAGCAGCTGTGGAAGCGGCTCTTGAGGGCAGGCAGTATGTCAGCAGGGGATTGTCGGGTCACAGTTTCGCCCACGCTACGGATGAGCAAGCTACCGACCCCTGCCACGAGGAGGCTCTCCCATCGCTGGTACTGAGAAAAGCGGAGATCACGCGCAGTCACGAAGTGGAATTCTATTCTGATGATGCAGCTTTTGTAGTTGGCTTTACTCGGTTCATCGAAGCCTCCCTAAGAGCCGGGAATGCGGTTATCGTGGTCGCGACCGAGGCACACCGAAAGGATCTTCTTGCTACATTGCAAGCACATGGTGTGGATATTGTCGCCGCCATTGAACGGGGGCGCTATATCTCTTTGGATGCTGCCGACCTGCTCTCGACTTTCATGGTGAATGATCTGCCCGATCCAGTAGGATTTTTTAAAGTCGTAAGTGATCTGATCGCGCCAGCAGCACGGGCGACAGCGGGGGGAGAATCGCGGGTTGCAATTTGTGGGGAATGCGCATCAATCTTGTGGGCGCAGGGTAAGGCGGACGCGGCTATCCAGGTCGAGCAACTTTGTAATCAGCTGACCAAACGATACGGGATGGACATTCTCTGCGGACTCCTTCGAACCAGCGTTCGCCGCGAGGAAGACCAGGAAATTTTCCGGAAGATTTGCAGCAAAAGCTGACCGAGCACGAGGAGCCTTACCCGGCTGCACGCATCGAATCACCAGCCGAACCGAGAGGCACGCCAACGTGGACTGTAGTCCCTTTTTCGGGTCGCGAATCGACCGAAAATACTCCGTCCACGAGTCTTACGCGCTGCTCCATTCTGGTCAGACCAAGCCCTCGGCCTCTCCTTGCCGCTTCGAGGTCGAAACCAGCGCCGGAGTCGCTAACTGTCAGATGAATCTCATCGTCAGCCCACAATTGCACGCGGAACTTCTGTACCCTGCTGTGCTTCACCCCGTTGTGCAACGCTTCCTGCAGAACGCGGAACAGGCAAATGGAAACCTCCGGCTGCACGAGGCTGGGGAGACCGTGGCTCCTGAAGTCAATCTCCACGTTCTTCCGCTCCCCGAACTCTTCGCAGAAAATTCTCATAACCGCAACGACACCGAGATACTCTAGTCTCGGAGAGTACAACTCGTGCGCCGAAGCTTTGACATCGGTCAATATCTCCAAGGTCTGCTTCCAGGCTGTGTCCATGCGGTCGAGAAGTTCAACATTCCGATTGGGGAGGTCATTCTTGAGTTGTTCGATCCCAATTGCCAATAAAGCAAGACGCTGGCCGATGTCTTCGTGAAGGTCTTTCGCGATCCGGTAACGTTCCCGTTCTTCTGCCTCAATCACTCTGCAGTTCATGCACGAAAGGGCCGCTTCCCCCCGCTTGCGCTCAGTGACGTCCTGCAAAATACAAGCGACTCGATCGACGCCTCCGGGACCCTCAATGGGGAAGTTCGAGATGAGCAAGTCCCTTTCGCCAAGCTCGGGATACGTGTATCGCAACTCATATCTGACGACGTTACCTCGGAAACACTCATCCAACTTCTCCTTGACGACCTTCTCAAAGACCCCCTTGTTCAGTACTTCTGGGACTAGTCGCCCCACGACTTGTTCTTTTGTCATATTCCGCTGGCTGAGAAACTTACGATTCGCGATCAAGTAGCGGTATTCTCGGTCCACAACCACCATCATCTCCTCCGAGCCTTCCACCGCCTTCTCGTATTCTCGCAGCTTTTCCTCCGCCAACTTGCGTTCGGTAATATCCAGCGATACGCCCAGCATTCGCTCGGGGTCACCGTTACTTGCATAGTAGAACTTGCCTCGCGCTGCCAGCCAGCGTACGGTCCCATCTGGCTTTACGATGCGAAACTCTGCCGCGTACAGCTTCCGGTTTTGCCTTGCATCAGCGATCGCTTCGGAGACTCTCGATCGGTCATCCGGATGCACGTAACGAATGAAATCCTCCCTGGTTGTCACGTAAGCATCGGAAGCGATTCCGAAGATAGTTTGAAGGTCGCCGAACCAAACATTCCGTCCCCCCTTGACGTCAAAGTCCCACCCTACCGATGCGCTCGCTTCCATTGCCAGACGTAGCCTGTCGTTGGCTAAACCAAAATGGAGATCCAGCTCACGTCTGGCGAGGTACTCCTTTATATAGGCGGCACTCGCCAGACCCACGATCGCGGCGATTGCAATAAGCACGCGGAGCGTGCGCAGACCACTGCTCTCATCCCGCGAGAAAAGCTCCCACACAATCGGGATAGAGATCATCACAACCGCGAGCATCGCCCATATCGACCCTTGTGAGCTTTCGCCGCTATCGAATCGCGTTGCAGTTGCTTCTGCTCCCAGCTCCTGCCGTGCGCGTAGCGGTACCCAGACAAACCAGCAAACAGAAACGGTCAGGCCCAGACCATACAGCCGGCCGTTGACATAGCCACCTGAGTCAATTGCGAGGTTGGCGACTGCAGAACATAAGGTGTACAGCATGGAGGCGCCCAACAGATGAAGATAGGTTGACTTCCAGGGAGGCTGCACGCGAAGGGTCAAAATACCTACAGCCAAGACCAGCACCAGATTTTCTAGAAGGTAAAGAATGTCGAAGCGTACGCCGTAGCTGGAGGGCGTAGCGCTCGACGAGAACGAGTACTGGTATGGAAAAACAATATAACCATAAAGAAAGCACCAGAAAAACAGTAACAGAAGAGAGTTCAAGATCGCGCGGTATGGCTTACGATCGGATACATTCCGGTGCGGGAGGGTTGCCACGGCTGCCATGAGCGGTACGAGGTGCAAGAACAGAACCGGATCAGCGATCGAATTGTCGGGCGCGTCCATATGCCGACCAAGCTCGTAGTACAGCTTAAGACCCTGGTTTAGCGCCCAGAGGCCATAGGCAATTGCGAGGAGCACCCAGAACGGACAGCCTCCAAGTGTTTGCCGTATTCCGTTACGGATGGCGAAGCCAGTAGCTAACAGCAGGAGAAGGAAGTAACTGATCCCGCTGTATGAAACTAAAAAGGAGCCCGGCTTTACGGCGAGTGAAAGGACGGCTTTGATGACGATAATTGCGATTAGCGCCGTCGGCCAAGAAGAAAATCTTAGCTTCAGTCCGAGATTCGACGAGAATGGTTTCGCCATGATTCCTGAAGACCGCTAATAAAATTGCCGATCAAACGCAAAAAAAATCCAATTTAGAAGGTTTATCCGGCAGCCCGCAAGGAATCGCTCCCCGAACCGAGAAGCACGCGAGCGTGGATTGTAGTGCCACTCTTGGGTTGCGATTCGATTGAAAGCTCTCCGCCCACTAACCGCATGCGCTCCTGCATGCTCACGAGTCCAAGCCCAGTACTCTTCAGTGCGGTTTTTGTATCAAAACCTTCACCGAGGTCGCTGATGGTGAGGTGAATCTCTCCCGAGCTTCCCCAAAGGCGCACTTGGAAGTGTTTTACCCCGCTGTGCTTTGTGGCGTTGCGCAGCGCTTCTTGTAGAACTCGGAATAGGGGAAGAGAGAGTTCGGTTGGTAAGGCCGGAGGCATATCGTGGCTCTGGAAATCAATTTTCACCTTCTGGCGCTCACCAAATTCTTTGCAGAAGTTCTTTGCGGCTCCAACGATCCCCAAGTATTCCAGCTTCGAAGAGTGCAATTCGTGCGATAACAATTGAACATCATTCGCTATCTGCGCAGTTTGATTTCGGAGTGCTCCGATTCGGGTGCGGAGTTCCGGTGCCGCGTAAGGAACATCTTGCTGGACTCCTTCGAGTTCTATCGAGAGAAGCGCGAGACGCTGGACAACATCGTCGTGAAGCTCTCTGCCGATCCGGCTACGTTCCTGCTCCTGTGCCTCTATCAGCTTGCGGCTCACGTTTGCGAGCGCAGCTTCCGCCAATTTGCGCTCGGTGATGTCCACTGCCATGCCAAGCATGCGCACGGGATCGCCATTGGGTGCGTAATAGAATTTTCCCCTGGCGATGATCCAGCGCATGGTTCCGTCAGCGCGGACGGCGCGAAATTCTGCGATATAAGGTTCTCGGCCCTGTCGGGCGCCGGCAACGGCTTTCCAGACGAGTTCCCGGTCGTCCGGGTGTATGGAGCGGCGAAAGTCCTCGATGTGCCCTGAGTAGCTGTCCGCGGGGATTCCGTACATAGTTTGCAGGTCACCGAACCACTGGTTTCGTCCGCTTTGAATGTCCCAATCCCACCCTACCGACTCCCCAGCTTCCACTGCCAATCGAAGCCGGTCGTAGGTAACGGCTAGATCGGTTTCCGCCTTTCTTCGTCTCGCTCGCTGCCACACCAGCCCGCCAATCAGCAACGCCTCCAATAAGATCAGAGAGATTCCGCTAATGATGTACCACTTGTAGGACTCCCAGACCGATGGCTGCCGGTTGAGGACGATGCTGCCAGGGGGGAGTGCGCTTTCCTTGAGACCCCAACGCTTGAGGGCTCGCCAATCGAACATGTAGGTGTTTACACCTTTTACCATGGGGATGTCTTGTGGCTTTTCCCCTCGGAGCATCCTCAGCGCCATGTCTCCAGCAAGCCTCCCTTGCTCGCTGAGATTTGAAAGATAGCCACCCACCTCTCCGTGATTTAAGAAGACATCGTACAAGCTGAAAACCGGGGCATTCGCGGCGGCGGCAACAATCGAGCCTGTTTCGTTTGACTTGAACCGGGTCCCTGCGGCGTCCTGCGCCATTGAGGTGAGCAGGACGAGAGTGTGCCGTGGCAGGTGCCTCAGGCGCTCAAGCAGCTCCGGCATAGCTAGGTCCGTCATATAGGTAATGTCGAGATGGTCGGCGAGTCCTTTCAGTTGCTGCTTAATGTAGGCTAGCTGCTGTTTGTCGAAATCCGATACGCCCCCTATCACAACCACGTGCTCCGTGCCGGGCTGAAGCCGCAACCCTATTTCGACAGTCTCTGCTGGGGCTGAATCATTTTCGACACCTGTAAAGTCGGAATCTAGTGCAGGAGCGCCCGGCAAAGTTCCAATAGGCATACAGAAAACAATTGGAACACCGCGAAAGGCTATTTGGTGCGCCTCCTGCATAAATCTAAGCGGGGATGGCCCGACCGTGACGATCACATCCGGTTTGCGATTCTGATATTTGCGAAGGTAGAAATCGCGGAACTCCTGCTGGACGGCCGGATCGGGGAACAACATGGTATCAAAGTGCTCGGAATAGAACTCCAGGTGATAGGGTGAATTGTATAGCGCAGTTTGGATCCCCTGATTGATGATAGTGATCGCGGGATACGAAGGGCCTACTTCGTTCAGAATCAGAATCCGTCGGACTTCTTTCTGGGGTGCGGCAGCAATCGGGTGTGACAGGAGAATGACTGCAAGAGCTGCGAGCGAAACCCAAAGATAACGCGCCTCTTGTCTTCTTCTGCGTTGTTGTCCAGACCTGTGCCTGCGCGTACACAGGTAACGTACGACAGTTTTGTGGTCGCCGGTCAAAGGCACCACTCCCTCCCCCAGACACCGCCAAACTACACCAATAAAGACTCCGATTCAAGACGCTAAAAAGATCCGGATGTCCGAAGCACTTGTAAAAGTGACATTGGCGCTTATGGCTTCACGATTTGCGGTGCCAAGCTGTGAACTCCACAACCTCAGTACGGGTCTTCTTTTGAGGGAACGCTGTCACATTTGACAGTTTCGCTTAACTGCCTCAATGCGTAGCCTCGTTGATAGGGGAGACCAGCCCTCAATCTAGTATCGCGCCAGGGGTGGCCAGTTGCGAGGAAACAGAAAAGTCGCAGGAAGCGCCTTTGGTGGGTTCGAGTTCAAGCTCAATAGAATAAATGGAGGTCACGCGAATGAAGGTCACAAAATTACTCACATTTGGAGCCATCTTGCTGTTGGGCATGGCGGCATGGGCTCAGGAGTTCCCTAGGACTGAACTGGGAGTTGACTATTCCTATGCTCGGTATTCCCCCAGCGCCCCCTATTCAAAAGGTCACAGCTTGAATGGCGGCGGTGGGTCGGTGACCTTCAACATCGACGATTACCTGGGGATCAAGATGGATCTGCAAGGGTACGGTAGCAATTCAAGTTCGTTCAACATCGCCCCGAACCCAACTTTCCCTAGCGGTCTAAGCGGTAGCGTCGAAGGTAATCTTTTCACTTACTTGTTTGGTCCGCAGATCAAGGTCCGGGCGCACCATTTTCAGCCATTCGCAAATCTTCTGTTTGGTGGAGCGCATACCAACGTCTATGGTAACGCTTTCAAGATAATCTGCCAGCCCATTGTTGGAGGTTGTGGTCTGGCAAAAGCGCCCACGGCGGATGCTTTTGCAATGGAATTCGGTGGGGGGGTGGATATCCCAATCAACAGAACGGTCTCGTTTCGCCCTGCCGAGTTCGACTACCTCCTGACCCACTTCACCAACCCGCTCTCAGGAACCACCTATCAACACAATTTTCGCTACTCGCTCGGCCTTACGTTCAATTTCGGCCACACTAGTCATTAGTAAAACCAGGGTTGCTTAACCGAGGGGGACTGCGTGCAGTCCCCCTCGCTATCAATATCCTAATCTTATCGCGCCCCAGCCAAGTATCCCGTTTGTAGTAAGCGCGTGACCGACCTGCCAGGGCCGTGCGACTCCGCGTTCCATTGTCGCTGTCTGTAGCATCACGATCTGGGCTGGTCAAATTGCGAACTCCGCAAACTCCCTCTTGGGTTTCGTTTGCGAGAAAGCTGTCGTTTTTGCCAGTTTCACGTAACAGCCTTAATGCGTACTTTGCTTAAAAGGGTGAAGCAATCAATCCGGTATGACGCCGGAGATGCCTGGTTGCGGGAAAAAAAGAAAACCGCAGGAAAGTTCTTGGTGAGCTCGAGATCAAGTTCGATAGGGAAAACGGAGGTGAGGCGAATGAAGGTCACAAGAGTACTCACGTTTGGAGTTATCTCGCTGTTGGGCATGGCGGCATGGGCTCAAGAGTTCCCCAGGACCGAACTGGGAGTTGATTATTCCTATGTTCGGTATTCCCCCAGTGCTCCCTACTCAAAAGGACACAGCTTGAATGGCGGCGGCGGCTCAGCGACTTTCAACCTCGACGAATACCTGGGCATCAAGGTCGACCTGCAAGGGTACGGCAGCAATCTAACTTCGTTTAACATCTCCCCCAACCCGACTTTCCCTGACGGTTTAAACGGTAGCGTCCAGGGTAATCTGTTCACTTACTTGTTTGGTCCGCAGATCAAAATTCGTGCACACAATTTCCAACCGTTTGGGAGTTTTCTGATTGGCGGGGCGCACACCAACGTCTATGGCAATGCCTTTAGGACACTCTGCCAGCACGCTGCTGGAAATTGTGGCTTGTCGACAGCGCCCACGGCAGATGCTTTTGCACTGAAAGTCGGTGTTGGGCTGGATATTCCGATCAATAAAACGATCTCGTTTCGGCCTGCCGAGCTCGACTACCTCATGACCCGCTTCAGTAACCCGCTCACAAATACACCCCTTCAGAACAATTTTCGCTACTCGGTCGGCCTTACGTTCACTCTTGGCCACACTGATAAGGCTTGGAACGGGCTCTACTAAACAGCGTTGCTTAACCGAGCGGAACGCTGTGCAGCTTCTCCTCACTATTAATATCTTACTGCGCCCCTGCTAAGTATCCCTGTTTGTAGTAGGCACGTAACGGGCGTTCGCCGGAAGAAGACGTTATTCGCACTTTAACTTTTTGCCACCGGTTTGGAACTCGACTACCGGGGCGATACCCGAGCATATATTGGTTCCGAATTTCCCGGCTGAGTTCGGCGGCCGCTTGGGGAAGCTTTGTCCGGTTATCTACCGTGATGGTATGCCCCCCCGTCGCATCGGTGATCTCGCGCAACCACTTTTCCCCGAGCCTTTCCTCAATAGTATTGAAAAAGAACGTCTCGAATAGACCGATCGCGTAGATCCGCACATCCGATTCCTGCGCCAGCTGCTTTATTTCCCGGAGCGTGTACCGACTTACGTTGTCGCCGCCATCGGAGATAACGAGAATCGCTTTGCGCTTGTAGCGCGCAGACCGTAATTCGGCCTGGGCCATATAGACAGCGTCCAACATTGCCGTGGGGCCGCCAGGCTCGGCCGAGCTCAGTTTTGTCTCGAGCTCATCAATGGATTGTGTCGAACTTGCCACCAATCGCGGGCGGTCAGAGAAAGTGATCACGAAATATTCGTCCTGGGGGTCGGCATTCTTGAAAAATTCGGCGATCGCGGCTCGCTCCGTATCGATCTTGCCGGTCATGCTCTTGCTGACGTCGACCAAGAGGGCAATTGATGCCGGTGCCGTTTCCTCGGAGAAATAGCGAATCTCCTGCAATTTGCCATTCTCATAGAGGGCAAAGTCCTGCTTGGTCAATGCCATCACCGGTCGCTCCATCGCGTCGGTCACCGTCACCGGTACCAAAACCAGGTCTACGTTGACTCGGAAGGGCTTGGTGCGACCATGGAGTGCGAGGGGGCCAGCGGGATTCTCAATCGGCACGGTGTCCGCTGTCGGTACGTGCTTATTCGGGTCAGCCCGCGGGATAATGTGCACATCATCTGCTGACTGTGCTCGTGCAAATGAAATCAATGCGAGCGTTAGCCAGCAGAAAAGAATGAGCCGGAAGCCTGTTTTCGCCATCAGGGAGAGATCGGTTCGCATAGGGAAGAAGCCTCGCAAAGAGTTGTGAACATCATCTACGGAATAGTGTTCCTGTCAATCAAATTCAGATGTAGACAGGACAGAGGAGGGACAACGGTTGAGGCGTGGTAGGCCAGTTTCTCCAAGCTGTGCTGCAACATTGCGCCCGAGCAAGTGTCAAAACTGACAGGTGACAAGGCAAGTGGGGATGACCTTTACTGGGTTCAGTAATCGGAAAAAGGAAGTCTCCGGCCAAATGGGGTACCAATTTCAGTTCGACGCGGAGAACAAGATTCTGCTCCTCCGATTTGAGGGGAGGCTCACGGATGAATTGGCGGAAGAACTTTACTGGGCGGTTCGAAAGCGTTCGATCACGACCGATGCCCGCGCGGGTATTTGGGACTTCTCACCCGTTACCGAGTTTGAGGTATCGCCCGATATGATTTTTGACTTGGCAAGTCGGGGACCCGCCATGCCGGACGCAACCAGACGGCCTCGCTTCATCGTTGCTCCAACCATGCTTGGACATGGTGTATCTCGTCTGATTGAGTTCACCACAAGCGACAGGAACCCGCTGCTGAAAATCGTACTTTCTGTGGACGAGGCGTTCGCGGCTCTCGGTGTTCAAGCTCCCCACTTCGAACCTTTGGAGTTGTCACGATCGCGTTTGCACTAATTGAGAATTGCGTCCCGGCCGCTCGTGGGATTGATTCCATAACAATATCGGCTCCCCGCATGGTTTGCCGACTGTAACTTTTGGCAGTGTCGCCGCCGTCCGAAGCGCCTTAGGTTCTTCCAAGGACTTGGCCGCATCTTGTATAGGCCACATAGCTGCACCACAGGAGAAAACTGCATGCACACTAGCTCAAAGATCCTAAACTTCGCGAATGTAATCTCGCTATTGATCGGTCTGCTCATGATCGCTAGCGTTCCCGGCTTTGGGCAGCGGAAGAGCACGGAAACCATCGACGCCACAGCCTTTGGCACAAGCACTCAGATGGGAAAAAACTTCGGCGTGAAGATCCTGATCTATGAGTTCTCGACTCCCGAGGATAGAGAGATCCTGGTACAGGCGTTCCAGCAGGGTCAGAACGATGGTCTCGTGAACGCCCTCGAGAAGATGAAAAGCGTGGGCCGGATAACGATTCCCGGTACCCTTGGATTCGACCTTAGCTTCATCCGGGAGATCGTGACGCCAACCGGCAGGACCATCCGTTTTGTTACTAACCGCAAGATTGCTTTCGGCGAAAATTATTGGAGTACCCAGACGAAGAGTTTCAATCTGACTGCCGGGGAAATCAACATTAATGATAAAGACAAGAGCAAGAGTGATGGAGTTCTTTTCCCTGCCGCGCAGCTCATCATCAATAAGGAAGGCGAGTTGCAATGGGAGCTTAACCAGAATGCGTGGAGGCTGACTAACATCATCGAGTGGGACTGAAATCGTGCAGAGTGCCAGCCGCTAGAGGAGAACCCGTGAACATTGAGCCCGTTCATCAAGTGGAAACGGGACGGAGAGGACTAGTTCAAAACGCTCGCGGCATCGTCGCGTTGCGAGCGGAGGGTATGTGGCTATGACTATGAAAATTCATGGGCAGTTCGACATTTGGAGTACGTTGCTTTTATTGTCTTGCGTCGTTCTACTGAGCTGCGTACCCGCTCAGGCGCAAAGGAAGAGCAAATACGTTTGTGATGAACAGCAACCTGAGAGCATGTGCAATGCGGCCAACACCTGCGGTTCGTCGTCTTCTCCGTGCACCATTGACATCACCAGGTCCTCCGACTCGGCCAACGTGAAGCCTGGTATTCCGAACGCTCGGAACAACCAGTTTTTCTGCATCAAGGCTGGTACTACCGTGGTGTGGAAGAGCTCGAACAAGAACAATGGATTCATGGTCTCGTTTGGCACCGACTCGCCGTTTGACCCAGACGCCCCGATCATGGGAGGCGGCAAGAAGCAGGTCAGAACGATAGCAAGCACTCCCGGCTGTTACAAGTATGATGCGGGTGCGTTCCGTTCCGGAACAGTGTATGGGATGAGTAGTGGTACGAAGTCGGAATTAGTTATTCTGCCTTGACATACCGATAACCCTCCCAAGTTATCGACGCGTCGAAAGCGCAAGAGATGATTCCATAAGAGCCGGGATGTGGGCTGCTACCTGGGCCTGCAGCCGGGAGGGAAGAACTCGGGCCGAGCGGGCCCGGATGCACATCAGCAAGGAAGGTGAACCCTATCTGTGGACCCTGCTGGTGCACGGGGCGCAGCATATTTTGGGACCGTTTGGTGCGGATGCCCTTGGCAAAGTCGGCGAAAATGAAGAACAGTAGCTTTTACGCTGCATCCGCCCTGATCTCGCCTCCTGTATCCTTTTCGGCTACAGCGGGTTTCTTTCCAAATATTTCGCCCTTTGCTCGGAACCAATCTTCGAGGTCGTGACCGTCTTCATAGCCCCGTTCCTCGTAAAACTGATATGCACGGGTACGAATTATGTTCTCGGTCAATTCGAGGGAACCTTCGTCGGGCTTTGCGCTTGAGACACTCTTATGTCGCATCGAACACCTCCTACAATAATGATGACGATGCAACGTAGGGTAGGCGTTCCGTGAGAGAGTGGCTACTAGCAGAACTGACCGTAGTGATGCTCTCAAAATCTGGCAAGGTCCGAGCTGATCAGTTGTTGTAAACAGGCGCGGGTGTTGAAAAAGTCACTGTGGCTAGCAAGCGGAGTAGGAGCAGAAGCGTGGTAAAAGGAAGGAATCCTTGCCATGCTGCGCTGGACCACCATTCTCGGAGACTTGCTAATCATGATGGGGCAACAGGATCGTTCGCAAGCGCTGTTCCACTAGTAGTAGTTCTGCCTGGAAGATCAGGTTCCTGAGACTTCTCTGCTACGGCTGGTCGAAAAACACATCAGTTTTTGCTTTTGTGTGCGCGAGAGGTTGAAGAAGAGTTTCAGCGAGATCGCTCGGCCCTCGATTGATCCGGAACTTCTGTTGCACACTCCTGTTGATCGGCTATCTCTACAGCGTTACCAGCGACGCAAACTGGTCGAGGAACTGCGCATGCATCCGGCGTGGCGCTGGTTTACAGGCCTTAGAGGACAATTCCAACGATAAGCATCATCAGGTTTGAAGTTGCGAAATTGAGGAGGCAAACTGGCAACAATGCCAGTTGTCATCGAGGCATATGCAGCTACTGTCGAATCGTCGCGCTTACACCTGTTGTGCGGAAACCATTAACTTCCGGCATATTCTTGTTCGGTTAAGAGAGAGGATTCACTTTTGACCGCCTTGAAAAAACATGGGGGGAATAGATGGGCTTTACCCCGAACATCGAGATGCGGCCCTTTGCCGTCAAAAATGTGCTTGTGGTGGGCGCCGACCCTCAAGTCAAGACTGTTCTGTCGCAAGTTCTCGAGCCCGGCTCTTGGGCTCTGCTGAGTGTGCCAGACAATCTAGCGGCACTTGTCGCGGCCCGAGGAAAATCCTTCGATCTGATAGTGACCAGTGACAAAACGTCCGGCAGGGAGGACATTGAATTATTGCGCAAGATTCGCAGCGTGCGGTCTCACGTTCGTCTGATCATTCTCGCTGGCGAAAGCACACCCTCGGATGTGATCACGTCGATGCGCGAACGCGCCTTCAGTTATCTCTCTAAACCATTCTCCTTGGGCACGCTGTCCGAAATGGTTCGATTGGCGACGGAGGGGCCTTGCTGGGATGATGGTATCGAGATCGTCTCAGGCACGCCGGAATTGATTCGGATCCGCGCGCGTTGCGATGTGAAAACGGCCGACCGACTGGTGCAATTTCTCAACGAGATCGCCGAGTTGCCTGATCCTGAAAAGAGTCAAGTGGCCACGGCTTTTCGCGAAATGCTTCTGAATGCGATCGAACATGGCGGACGACTTGATCCCAATCAATACGTCGAGATCGAATACGTCCGTGCACGTCACATGGTGACTTGCCACATTATTGATCCCGGCCCAGGCTTTACCCTGGACGAAATCCCCCACGCGGCAATCGCTAACCCGTCCGACGACCCGATCCGCCACTTTGCTGTGCGCGAAGAACAAGGAATGCGTCCGGGCGGGTTCGGCGTTCTGCTAGCGCAGCAGCTCGTTGACGAGCTCATCTACGGGCAGGACGGCAACGAAGTCCTTCTCATTAAGTATCTGGAAATCGCCTGATCCAAAGGGGCCAACTCGTGCCTAAGCCGGCTATGATCCGAGGACGCGAGTCGTTGGAAGCGGCTCCAGCGCGCGTCATGTGGACGAGATCACCCTCTCCTGTTGTTGATGCATCCTCTTCATTACGGTTACGTCATCAATCAGCGAAGGGATAGGGTCCTGCACTATCGCGGCCTTGTAGTCCTTCTTCTTCAATATTCTAAGCTCAGTGATCGGCAAAGAGCACTTGCCTCACTCAAAGAAACAGAAGGTTACAAAGAAGATTTGCATTTCACGACCCGCTTATGCGAGCGGTGGCTAACAACCGAAATTAACCAACTGGCATAACTGACAGTAGAGTAGAGGTTCGATTAGGTTGACTGGATTGAATGTTGTTGTAAACAGGCGTCTCTGACAATGTCGGCGGTGTCAAATAGTTCTTGAAAAGCACCATTACCTGCACATACAACGGTGCCCGTCAGAGGACCAACTTAGGGATGGGTTGCCCGCCGTGCCACCGGACGTTGGCTGGCTTCTTGCTTTTCGAGGTCGACACTCCGCTTAATTGTGCTTGGGGCGAAGGTGACCGTTTGCCATTTGCTAGGTTCCTGCCATGGCTCGGCGCTCAGCAGGCGCAGGCAGCCAGTTAGCCTGCTCTGACTTGCAAGGTCATAGGTCAGGGTGATGTTGGTATGTACAGCCGGCGCAAGCCTTTCGCTTAGGTATCCACAGAGCCGTACCTGCAAAAGCCTGGGTTCTGTTGGAAACACATCTGTTTTGAATTCTAGGATGCGAACGACGGTTATAGGCTTGCCATTCTCATAGTTGAAAGAGATATCAGCGACGGAGCCAATCGCAATTCGCTCTGTCTTGACCTGAGTAAGGCTGTGCAACTCGAGCTTGGGGGCAGTTAGCTCAGCCGAGGAGCTGGCTGACAACGCTAACGCGAAAATGGGAAACCAAAGGCAACGCATCGTATTGCTCATTAGCGTCAGATATCGGCGCTATCCTTAAATAGGTGACGCCCCTTCGATAGTCAAATGCTTTTAGCATGCCGCTCGAGCGTAGAGTCGAGCCGGTAGGCCATTGGTCCAGATGCGGCGACGACGCACACGAACTGGTGCTCTTCCAATCCGTACTTAGCGCGCTCCATCTCGACGTTCTTGTAGGCCGCAAGCTCAGTGCTAACCCGGTAATACACAGAGGAACGGGCTGCGATGTAGTCGCGGCGTCTAGATTCCAAAGCTCGTTCCAGATCCTTACACACTGAACAGTCCATAAGTCCAGCCTTCCCCCTTCGAGCAGATTCACGGCTGGCTGTGTGCATGGTGACCCTTTGCCACTCCCGCTCGACGATCTCCCTTCCTTCCTGCCTTGTCACCTGTCAGTTCTGTCAGTTGCCGCCGATCCAGACGGGAGTCAGCATCTGGTTGAGGGGAACGAACGGTGTTTGCATCGGATAATGTCAACCCCAGGGGCTTGTGAGACGCAATGAACTGGTTACGCAAACTTGAGCGCTTCGTGCTGAACTTCCTGAAGTTGATGATCGCGCTTCGAGTGGCAGGCCGTCTTCGCGGGTCGTGGGAATGAGTACACGCAGATCGCAACCTACCGTCTTCATCTCGGCTTTCTTCGTCCCGAGCCTTTTTGGTTGGAACACCGCAAGAGTCTACTCGGGTCGTTGCGAGGCCGGTGTTCTTATGTCATCAGCCACGCCTGTTAACAACAACTGATCGAGTTCGGGCCCTTGGCAGGTTTCGAGGCTATGGCAGAACCCGCAGAAGTAGCAAAATTGACAGCATCCCCACGGTCAGTTCTGCTAGTAGCCGCTTTCTTGCCGTACGCCTAGCATCTCTGGAGTGAGCGACACTACGACCGCTAGAGGAGTGAAAAATGAAATCCCGATTGATTGTTTTTGCCATATGCCTGCTGGTTGTTATTCCGCGTGTCGCCGTCGCCCAAACACCCCGGGCAACCCGAGCAAGTGCAGAGTCAGAGCCGCCCCCTTTGCCACAGCACGCCTTCCCCAACACAAGCCAACCCGATGGGGTCATCGCACGCCTGTTCGCATTCCAGCCGGACCTCCCGCTGGGGCCAGTCGACGTGCTCAGGGGATACGAAGACGGAATGACCTTGATCTCCCAGAGACTATCCACTGAATTGATCAGCATCTCGCAAGCCAACCGAGCCAATCAGATTACGCGCGGCGAGGCGGAATACTTGATCCAGGAGAGATATCAGGTCGCGATGATGCAGCATGAGGTGCTCAACGCTCTGCATTACAGTTTGCAATACGACCTCGCTCAGGAAGCAAAACGCCCCGGTAGAGTTGGCCAGTCGGACAGGGCAGTTGTAGAACAGCCACCGCTAGCCCAGGACCCTCCCAATCAGGCACTACTGAAGCATTAAGCCAGCGGCAAGGATTTACCATATGACTGGTATGAGATGAAGGTTTATCGGCTCTACCTCGGAAGCACGCCGCTACGCGCAGGCGCTGGCCACCCGACGAGCTGCGTAATCGCGCTGGGATTGAGTTGCCGGACTTATTGAAAACTCCGGCAATAATTTTCACACTGAAGGAGACAAAGCTTATGCCAGCAGACGTATTGGAAAAACCGGCAATGGTCGAGGATGCTCTTCGCGAGGTTTCCAAGATTAGGTCTATGGCCAAAGATGCGTTGGAAGATAGTGTCCGTGCGGCAAGTCAGGCGATCAGGCATGGTCGCCATGCTGCCGAGGACGCAGTCGAGGAAGCGAAACACACGGTCAAGCAGAGGCCGTTACAATCCATGGGCACCGCCTTTGCTGCCGGAGTTCTGGCAGGGGGCTTCTTGACCTGGATTGGATCCCGTCGTCGTTGAGCGCAGTCCCAGAAAGCATCTCAGCCCGTCTCGGGGTCTCGGACGAATCAGGAAAAGGGGTCCGGATTGTCTCTGCCCGGCTCCATGCGAAAAGCCTCGGAGGGAAGGGCTGGCCCTTGCACTGGGGTGAAGCACCATGAATTCGTCTGCATCGGTTGATGAAATCAGGCCGTCGGTGTTGAAAAAGGGTAACTCGAAGTCAACGCGCAGCACGTAGAGAATGTTCCCGGTAGGGAGACCGTAGTTTTCCTCCTCTACTCGTGATCTGAATGCACTTGCGGGACTGGTAACAGCAGTGCGGGGTTCGCCCCGTAGCCATGGAGTCTGAGCGTGAGGATGTCGAGTCTTTAAGCAGCAGAAAACAAACTTTCATCCGGTTCTTTGAGACCGGTACGGCGGACGATCCGAAGAGGTTAGAACCCGAAGCAGCAACAGCCAGCGACGCACGTTGGTGGTAATCAGGAAATTTTCTTTGACGCTTTCGCGACCGTTCCGGCCCAGTTGCACCGCGAACTCGGGATGGGTGAGGAGATAGCGGATCTGATAAGCACACCCCTCGACGGAATGAACCAGCATGCCGGTTAGCTTGTGGATGATCTGGTTGGGAATACCGCCGACCGCGCCGGCAATGGTGGGTTTCCCTTTCCACAACGCCTCGGTGACAGTGAGGCCGAAACCCTCCTTGATCGATTTCTGGACCACGATGGTGGACGCCCGCTGCAGCGCATTGATCTCCAACGCGCACCAAGGAGGCAAGTCGAGGATGATAATGTCGGGATCGCTGCCGGCTGCCTCTTTGGCCTCTTTCAGCACGAGCGCGCCTTCGGGATCGTCCGTGGCTCCGCCGCCTGCCAGCACCAGCTGGCAATCAACGTATTTTCTGGCCAGTTTGAAAGCCTGCACCACGCCCACCGGATCCTTCAATCGATCGAAACGGGACACCTGGGTCACAACGGGACGAGAGCGATCAACGCCAAATTCGTCGCATACTTTTTGCACGAAAGTTTCGTCGAGCTCTTTGTTCTTTTCCGACATCGGGTCGATGCACGGGTAAAACAGATATTCGGGGATGGGCAACTGCCGGGCAAACGACTGCGAAGAAAAAATTGCCGCGTCATATTGTTCGAAGAACGGGCGCAGAAATCCCCAAACTTGCGGATTCGGATTCGATAAATCGATATGGCAGCGCCACACCCACCGGCCGGGCGTATCCTTGCGCGCAGCAATCAGGGCCGCGGGTTGCGGATCATGAATTACGACCATATCCTCCGGGAACTGAATGCGCTGTCGGTTCTGTTCGTTATAAGCCAGGAAAATCTCCCGCGCTGCTCGCGTCAGTTCATATTCGGCGCCGTGCAGGGCGTTATGGAAGGCCTTTGTCACTTCGAAGAAGTCGTTTCCTCCCGTAATCACATCCCAATGCGTGGCGACTTCGAGTTCCCCCAGCAAGGGGACGAGGCGATTCAGCATTTCCGCGACGCCTCCGCCAACGGCGGTTGAGTTGACCATCTTCAGCGTTTTGCCTTTGAGTTCGCGAGCCACAAAGCGCAACTCGTCGATCTCGGCCGCGCCGACAACGGATTTGTAATCATCGAGGTGGGGCGCTGGAACTGGGGCGGGAGGAGTTTCCCAGGTACGGGGAGCCGTTCGCCGTTCCGGCTGCGGGGGCGCGGGCTGAGCGGCGAGTATCGGCTCGTGGTGTTCGTTGATCGCGGTTTGCGGCTTCACGAGTTTCATTGTGGGTTTGTCACCTAAGTCAACTCCGTTAAGTCAAGGCCCGTTCCAGGATACGAACCATTTGCCCGCGCACGTCCTCGAGCGTCGTGGTATAGATATCGATCCGGTTTAGTGCGCGGGCCGCGTCCGTCAGTCCCACATCCTCGTGCAGCCATTGTGAGAAATCATTGGACATGAGATGGAGCCGCAGGCGAGCCTCAATGAAATGATGGTGGATGGAATGCACGCTCACCTCTCTCAAGCCCTTGGCAAAGTCCTGCATCGTCTCGGCCACAAAGTTGGTTGGGACAACGTTGATTTCAGACGCGCAAAAATAAAACGTCTCTTCGGCCATCCGCGCACCGTCCGAAGGATTGAGCTGGAGGTGTTTCTCCACAATCTGGATGAATCGCACGCGCAACTCGCCGAGGGATGTGAACTCACGCACGTCCACACCCGCCAACTGTTCCGCCAGACCAGGTTCGTTACAGGCGGTGAGCACCCAGTGCGCGAAGTCATTGGAAAACCCTTCGCGAATGAAGTGATGTTCCTGCAGAGTGCGAAAGGTGTGTTGAAAGATGGAGTCGTCCGAACAGGCGCGCAAGGCAGCCAGAAACTCCGCGAGCGTATTCGCTTTCTGCGTGGTGATGCGTAAGAGATGCGCCGACGTATTGAAGTAGAAGGGCTTCACCGGGGTTCGTAGAAGAGTTGACTGCGCTGTGGTTGTCATCTGTTCACCCCCGCGGCCGCACCGCTGTTAGAGGCATCGTGTTCGCAACAGGTCTTCAGCCATAGTCCGAGAAAATCGAGGAGTTCGTCGGGTGGCTTCAGCCACAATTTCGCCGAAGTCCGCCGCCACCTGGGGCGCACCAGTACGCTGATGCCGCGGCCCTGCATGGCCCGGAAAGCAGATTCGTCGGTGGTGTCGTCGCCCAGATACGCCGACGGCGTGTCGGGACTGATTTCACTCAGAAAGGTACGAACCGCATCACCCTTGTCGGCTTCGCAGGCGCGAATTTCTATTCCACCGTCGAATTCCAATACGTTGAGTCCGCTGTATTCCGCAATGGGCCGCCATCCGAGCAAGGCGCGGGAGCGAAGATCCTCCGCGTCGCTTTCGCTCAGTCCGCGCCAATGAACGGCGATGCTTCCGGCCTTGAATTCCGCGGTATGCCGCAGTTGCTGGCAGCCGAGCCAGCGGTCGGCAGCCGACAGGGCATCGAGCGTTCGCTCATCGAGGCGCAGTATCTCCGCACTCCCGTCCGTCTTCAGGCGCTGCAGCCCGTGGATTCCCCACACTTCGGGGCGCGGGTGAATATTGAGAAGAAGGAGAACGTCGGCCGCATCTCGTCCGGAAATGACAACCACGCGCGTCCGGCGGTTGCGTACGATCTCTTGCAGGACGAGCGCAACTCCAGGATACGGGTATGCCTGGTCGCGCTCTGCCTGGAATGGTGCCAGCGTTCCGTCGTAATCGAGCAGCAATGCTGCCTGCGATGCCTGGGCGACAGTTTGCAGAAACGGCGTGACCTGAGATTGCGCTTCTGGACTCAACGCATTACTCCTCTCTCTTTCTTGACCTCTTTGACGGCTCGTGACCAGCGGAATCAGGCTACGGACACGCTGGCACGAATTTTCCGTTGCACATCCTCGGGCACATCCGGGCGCACCTCACAAAGTTCCGTGACCAGGTTCCCGGCCCAGCGTGGATATTGTGCTCCTTGATGACCTTGCGCATGCGCTGCACGCGTAACTCCTTGTCGTCCGGCTCCATCTCTAAAGCAGCGCCGATGGCTTCGGGGGTCTGATCAATGTCCCACTACGCGAGCGTAACGGCCAGAGCGAAGACCACGGCCCTTCCAGCATAGAACCGAAGAGAGTCTTCTACCGTTTGGCCCATGGACGTTTACGATTCGAAGCCCAACCTCACCACTTTATAACGATGCCGGCGGAAACCCTGCCCTGACTGTCTTGGACTCGGTCGCCGAACTCAGTCATAAGCCAATCTGCCTGCACCAGGCGAAATCCGATCCCTTTCCGAAGTCCGAGGTCTAAACCGCCTCCAAGGAGCATGGCAAAAGCGGTGTCGCCCGCACCTCCAATCCTAGCCGTGGCGCTACCGAACAAGACGTGCACAAAGGGCTGGACGACTGGTAGGCGTGCGCGGAGGACAGGACCAATAGTGCAGGTGTAAACCGAAGAATTTGCCCCTCGCAAGTTGTACACACCACTGAAGTCGCCTGTAATCCCCAGACCGTACTTGAAGTTCCTAGTCAACGAGGCATTCCACCCCGCGGCGTTATAGCCGGGCTGTAGACGCTCGAATTGCGCTCCTCCGAAGATTTCCGCTCTTTGCGCAAATGCAGGTGAGCACAGCACTCCGGCGAGCAGGATTGTGTGTATGACTTGTTTCCACATCGAATCCTTCCTTCAGAAAGAACGCAAGCCCCTCGCATAACTCTGATTACCTGCAGTGCGATTCAGAGCCCAGCCTAAGCTGTTCGTACCGATGCTAGATCTGTCAAAAGTTACAGCCGGACCGTCAGGATCGGATTGCGACGGGATCGTTGGTGCAAAATCCCGGCGGCTCATGACACGATCAGCCTCGCGGCCCATTAGATCAGCCAGTCTTAATAAGCGACGCGGTAGCCAGTCGCCCAGCTACCGCGTATCGTCCCCTCTCAGCTGGTTGGCGAGGGTTGCGATTCAGTCAGGGTACGTAGAACGCTCACTCTTCTCTATTGATTGCCCGCATTAAGTCTGATGCCGCACCCACCTCGACTTGCCGCGGCTCTCGCGGTTGCAAGCATTGCACCCTACTTGCTGAAAGACTTTACGGCCGCTGCTTCGTTGTCCTTCACATCGAAGACAGTGTAGAGCTTCGTGATCTGCAGCAGATCGTGGGCTTTCTTGGTCAGGTTCAGCAGTTTCAGTTCGCCGCCTTGTTTCTTGGCAACCGTGAAGGCACTGACGAGTTCGCCTATGCCGGAGCTGTCGATATGTTTCACGTCGCCGAGGTTCAGCAGGATTCTTTTCAGCCCCTTGGAGAGTAGATCGTGTACCGCATCGCGTAGAGTTGCGCTGCCCTCACCGAGAGTGATTCGGCCCTTAAGATCGACAATCGTGACGCCATCCAACTGACGAGTACTGAACTCTATGCTCACTGGGAAGCCCCCTCCCTTTATCGAATAGAGAAACACCTTGGACACTCTACGGTAGCCATCGAATTGTCAGCGACCGAGGGTCGCAATTTTACGACGGATTTCTCCTCCTCAAGAAACCTAATTTATACCGATGGTTGTGTGCCGGGAACTGTCAGAAGTTATAGCGCGATATGTGTGCCAAAGGTGGGTCCTCGTGCGTTATTGCCTGTACACCAAGTCACGGTCGCGCGAACTGAATGTGTTTAGCCTCTTACAGACGACAATTCAGCCTCGGTCACGGCCGTCGTTGTGCGCGGCAAATAGACAGAAAATGTAGTGCCTTCCCCCACTTCAGTGGTTACGCCGATAAACCCTCCACTCTGTTTTACGATGCCATAGACCGTGGAGAGTCCAAGTCCCGTACCTCGAGTATTGCTCTTCGTGGTGTAGAAAGGCTCAAACATCCGCTCCAGAACATCCGGTGGAATCCCACATCCCGAGTCACGCACGCTGAGCAAGACATGCGGCCCCGGAGTGCCTTCTCCTAAACGTTCCACCACGTCAGCCGCAACTATCACATTAGTCGTCTTAATTTCGAGCGTGCCTCCGGTCGGCATTGCATCGCGCGCATTAACACAAAGGTTCATCAGCACCTGGTTGATTTGAGCGGCGTCTGCCTTGGCGTTCCATAACGCGGGATCGAGGCGCTGTTGAATCTTTACTTGCGCACCAACGAGACCCTGTAAAAAGACGGTCGACTGTCCGACAACCGCATTCAAGTTAAGAGGCCTGAGAACTAGCGCCTGGCGGCTGCTGAACGCCAGCAGTTGATGGGTAAGATTGCTCCCCCGTTCGGCTGCTTGCAAAATGAGCTGTAAGTGAGCTTGCGCCTGGGACGGCAGTGCCGCGGTTTCTTGTTTCAGCAGATAGACGCTGGCGTAGATAACTTCCAGAATGTTATTGAAGTCGTGGGTGATCCCAGCCGCCAGCCGGCCCAGTGCCTCCAGTTTTTGCGCTTGCGCCAGTTGCTGTTGCAACAGCGCCTGCTTGGCTTCTGACTGACGAAGCGCCTCTTCGGAGCGCAGGACACGTTCCAGCATTCGCCGTGTAACGAAGTAGATCAGTGCGCCGCTCGCCAGGACGAATCCCAGGCCTTTCGCGAGTTCAAACCCGGTGATTGCGACCTTGCTCTCGAATTCAAGAAACAAGAGCTCGCTTGAAACACCTACCCAAACGACCGAGATCAGGACGTAGAGTAAGGCCAGTCTCGCCGGAGTCAGCCGAGTTTGAGTTGGCTTGAGCAAGAACCTACGCCCATCTCGGGTGGCCGCCTAGTATCTTTCCGTGGTGCTTCTGCTCGGTTCCCGGCCAAATCGTTTCAGGGTAAATTCTCCAGTGCCGGTTCTTGGCCGTCTGCTGGGATAACTTACAGTTTCGGTATTGACCTCGGGACTGGGAGTTTTGAGTGTAAACGCCTGTGCTGTTGGAAAAGGAACCATAAGCAGTACTGATATCGTCTGTCCAAGACCGCCGCTTCAGGAAGCGATCGTGACTTTTCAAGATGAGAGTGTGGCAGATATCGTATCGAAATAAGTGACTTGAACCGTCCTCCCCGTGCTCTTTACAAATTCTTACTCTTATAGACGGCAACCCCTGAAGCTAATATCAAATCTAACTGCATCACAATCTCGAGTTCAGCCTCTAGCTGCGTTTGGTTCAATGGAGTGCGTTTGCATGAACGAACTACAGATTTTCCAATGCCATGGCGGTGCGACGAAGTTGGTCCTGCGGGCAGCGATTCTTTCGGCGACAATGCTGGTGTTTGCCTTGCCCTCCTTCGCCGGACTGGGCGAGGACGCGAGTTCGGTGCAGGCCGACCAGGCGCACATGCAAGGCAACCTGCGCACCACGCAAGCTCAAGCTTATACGGTACAAGAGATTCAGGCTCCGACAGGGATTATCGTACGCGAGTACGTTTCGCCGACCACCGGAAAGGTGTTTGGGGTAGCGTGGCAAGGACCGTGGCCTCCAGACATGCGACAGACCTTAGGTAACTATTTCGGGCAGTACCAGCAGGCCCTTCAGGCGCAAGCGAACTCGCATGCTGGACGAAGACCTCTGGTAATTCAGCAGCCCGGGCTTATCCTGCAAGCAAGTGGACATCTGAGGTCGTTCGCGGGCCGCGCCTACATCCCGGAGATGCTGCCACAGGGCGTCAGTGCGGAGGTAATCCGATGAAGAGCGAGAGAGTGAATCTGACGGACCTCAATCGGATCATGGGGGTCGCGGCTTGCGGGGCCCTGCTGTTCGCGGTGGCATGCGGAGGGAGTAGCGGGTCGACCCCGACCCCAACCCCAACTCCGACAGGCTCAAACGTGCAAGCGATTACGGTGGATGCCGGACCAGCGGGAAACTATGCCAACGGTGCGTTTACCAGTGTGACGGTATGCGTGCCCGGCACCTCAACCTGCCAGACGATTGATGGCGTGCTCGTGGATACGGGATCTTTGGGACTGAGATTACTTTCTTCGGTATTGACGGTTCCGCTGCCGCAACAGAAGGCATCCGACGGCAATCCAGTGGTCGAGTGTCTCCCGTTCGTGAGCTTCTATATTTGGGGTCCGGTGCAGACGGCAGACATTGAGATTGCCGGGGAGAAGGCCAGTGCGACGCCGATTCAGGTGATCAGTGGCTCGGATTTTCCCGTTCCAACGGCGTGCGCGGATTTCGGAACCTCTGGAGAAACGCTTTCGGACTTGGGTGCAAATGGCATCCTGGGCGTGGGAAGTTTCCCGCAAGACTGCGGCAGCGCGTGCACGACAACCGGGCCTTCGAATCCCAACCTCTATTATGAGTGTCCGACTTCTGGCTGTGTGGTGGTCGCGGAAAGTTTGACACAGCAGGTACAAAACCCTGTAGTTCTTTTTTCGACGGACAACAACGGAGTAATCATCGAACTGCCCGCGGCCAGCAGTCCAGAGGCGACGCTAAGCGGTTCGCTCATTTTTGGCATTGGAACGCAGTCGAACAATGGGCTAAATGGAGCAACGGTCTACAGCGTGGACAATTACGGAAACTTCATTACCACGTACCAGAAGACGGCGTACAACCAGAGTTTCATTGACAGCGGCTCTAACGGACTGTACTTCTTGGACAGTAGCACGACGGGAATACCAGTCTGCTCTGATGCCAACTACTTCTATTGCCCGTCCGCAACGCAGAATCTTTCGGCCACCAATGAAGGATCAACCGGATCACCAAGCGGCACGGTGAGTTTCAGCGTGGCCAATGCCGACAACCTCTTCAACAATAATCCGAGCGCTAACGTCTTTGGGCAACTCGCTGGGCCAAATTCTCTAAGTGGCTTCGATTGGGGCTTGCCGTTTTTCTACGGGCGCAAGGTGTTTACGGCTATTTATGGCCAGAGCACTCCGGGCGGAACAGGACCGTACTGGGCGTACTAAATGTTCAGAGTTTTCTCCCATTGTGGCGCAGCGACGCCCTTCGGATACCCTCGACAACCCGCGTCCCTAGAATGGTGGGTCTTGCTGAACAAAACGCACTATGGTTGGCCGGAGGTTCTGAGTTTCTGATATAGAAACGCAAGACTCACACTCAGCCTCCGCGCCCCAGTCTGCGGGCTTAGCCTCCGGGGCCACAATGAAACAGTTGTCATTGATGCCAGATTGCGTCCCGAGTGCCTCTTTTATCGGGCGCTTGCTGTGAACCGAGTGTTCCTCTGTCATGCGTCATACGAAGACAAAGGCAACGATTCGCATACACACAATCGTGCGATGGTTGGCAACAGTTGGCTGGTCAAGCAGTCCTTAGCTACAAAGGCGTCGACCACCTTTAAAGCTTGCTCAGGAACATCCACCGCTCCGGAGAGCATGATGATTGGCGCTCGCGGCTTAAGCCGTCTCATCGCGATTGCAAACTCTTGTCCGTTCATCTCGGGCATGCTGTAGTCTACGATTACAACGTCAAACGAATGGAGGCCAGCTAGTTTCAGTCCTTCGGGGCCACTGGATGCGGTCACGACGGTATACCCAAAGGTTTCGAGAAAGCCCTTTTCGCATTCCAGCACAGTGTGGTCGTCGTCGATACAAAGCAGTGCGGCTTTTGGGAGCGATGGTTCGGACATCCGCGCGCCTCCTTCGACTATTCAGGATAGTGTCGGCTGAAGCTAAGCATTCGTTCTTAAGTGCACAACTGTCAAAAGAACTAGTCAGGAGTCCTTGCATGCCCGGTGCGGTTGTAAGCCATCCCGTGTCAGGTCCGGAAGTCAATGCCGTGCCGCTGAATGGACCGGAGGCCACAATCGACGTGCACTTCGCCTGGCGTAAGAACGAACCATCGACCGCGATTCTTGCTTTCGTTGGACTCGACACGCAGGGCTCTCGCCCGCTAAGGCTGACCATCGCCGGCCGGAACTGCGCCAAGTCTTCTTATGCCCTTAACGGGCGTCCCTCGATGCTAGACTCGGGCATGCGCGAGCATCAGCCGGTACTGAACCTGGGCGGCGACGGCTCAGCACTTTCGGCGTGCGCGGCGTGCGTGTTGAGGAGGGAAGTCGAGGAGGGAACTTGGGAACCAAGGTCACGGCGTCTTTCTGTACGGGGCAATCGAAACGACTGTATCAGCGCTCGAATCGTGTACTGATTGAGGGCGGAAGCTCTCCCTCTCGTGGACCGGCGAACTATGGCCAGTATCCGATCTTCATGCAGCGCGGGCAGGGGTCTCGTTTATACGATGTGGATGGAAACGAATACATCGATTGGATGATGGGATTCGGCGCGCTGCCGCTGGGGCATGCGGATCCGGAGGTGACGCAGGCGATCGCTGAAGGCGCTGCCAGCGGCGCTCATTTTGCGACCGCAACCGAGATTGAACTTGAAGTCGCCGAATTGCTGCAACAGATTGTGCCCAATACGGAAGTCGTCCGGTTTGCGAACACGGGAACGGAAGCGGTGATGGCAGTGCTGCGACTCGCGCGAGCCTGGACCGGCAGGCCGAAGATCTTGAAGTTCGAGGGACACTATCACGGCTGGTACGACGATGTCCTGGTAGCTTCGAACCCTCTGCCAGCTTCGGCGGTGGGGTTGCGCAGCGATCCGGTCATGATTGCCGACAGTTCGGGCCTTAACCGCCACGCCCTGGATGACACGATCGTCGTTCCCTGGAATGAT
>Ga0326728_10002137_pt1 | contig 66934 bp, 58 predicted proteins | sample MB3enrmetagenome_FD_207602 | JGI IMG/M metagenome (GOLD analysis project Ga0326728, IMG submission 207602) | Lab enriched peat soil microbial communities from McLean, Ithaca, NY, United States - MB31MN | ecosystem: Environmental > Terrestrial > Soil > Wetlands > Peat | place: USA: New York... | reverse complement strand
GGATTCAGTTCGATGTGCGGCTTCTTGCCGCGTGCGCCGAGGTGGAAAAGGTCGTCAACCAGCTCGCGCACTGCGGGAATCCTTGTCGACCCGCCCACCATCACCACTTCGTCGATCTGCTCCGGAGTGATGCCGGCGTCGGCCAGGGCCTGCTTGCACGGACCCACGGTTCGCGCGAGCACCGGCTCGATCAGCAATTCGAAAACCGCGCGCGGAATCTCGCGTTGATAGCGGTCGCCGTTGGGCAGTTCGAAGTCGAAGCTGGCGGAGGACTCGGTCGAAAGGCGAATCTTGGCGTCGATGGCGGCCTTGCGCAGACCCTGCACCGCGCCGGGGTGCTTGCGCAGATCGACGTCGTGCTCGGCGTGAATCTCGTCGAGCGCAATGGCCAGCAGCAGATTGTCGATGTCGTCGCCGCCCAGATGCGTGTCGCCGTTTGTGGACTGCACCTCGAAGATGCCTTCGCGCAGCTTTAGGATGGAAATGTCGAAGGTGCCTCCGCCCAGGTCGTAAACGGCGATAGTGCCTTCTTTGGCGCGATCGAGCCCATAGGCGAGCGCAGCCGCGGTGGGTTCATTCACCAGCCGCAGCACATCGAGGCCTGCCATGCGGCCCGCGTCTTTGGTGGCCTGGCGCTGCGCATCGTTGAAATAAGCCGGTACGGTGATGACGGCTTGCGTGACGGGCGTGCCGAAGAATCGCTCGGCATTGCGCTTGAGCTGACGCAAGACGTAGGCCGAAATCTCTGGCGGGGTAAAACGAAGTTCGCCGAGCTGGATGCGCGGGACTTCACCCGCCTCGACATCGTCTGCCAGACGGAAGGGAAAGAGCTTGAGTTCCTTTTGAATTTCATCGAGCCCGCGGCCCATCAAGCGCTTGACGGAGTAGATGACGCGCTCCGGCCTTTCAATGAGCGCCTTGCGCGCGCTGTTGCCCACGGTAACCGTGGGCCGGCCGCCATCGGCGGGAATGGGATCGAGCGCCACCACCGACGGCACAAGATTCGAGCCGTCTACGCCGGGAATCACCACCGGCACGCCATCCTGCATATAAGCAACCAGGGAGTTTGTTGTCCCCAGATCGATGCCGACGATGCGTCCTTCCGCCATTTCGGGTGCTTACTCTCCCAGGGTTTCGGTAACGTCGCGAACCAGATTGCTGAGATAGCGGCGCCGGTCGAGCAGCGCTACCATGGCATGCTGCGCAGGCTTACGCGCAGCCGCATCGCCGGCGTCCCAAATCGCCCACTGCGCGCGCAGATCGCGATCCACTGCGCCGACCAGCCCTTCGAATTTTCTCTTGGCTTCAGTCAGGCTTTCTTTTACTGCCGGGTCTTCTTCGCCCATCTTCCGCGCCATACGCATTTCTTCGAGCTGCATGTTGAGATCGAAGACTTCCTCGAGCAGATCGGCAGGCACGCGGGAAGGATCTTTCCGGTCTTCACCTTTTGCCGGGGCATCCGCCGCGGCGGACGCGCCAATCTCCGCTCCGTGCAATTTGAGCAGGTACTCGGTGCGGCGCAGGGGATCTTTGAGGGTGCGATAGGCGTCGTTGAGCAGCGAAGTGTCGGCCAGGCTCCATTGCTTCTCGTTCGTATCGGCACGGGCAAAGCGATCGGGGTGCAGCTTGCGGCTGAGACGATGAAACTCATGCTCCAAAGCCTGCAAATCCAGGTTCAAACGAGGTTCCAGTCCAAAAACAGAAAAATAATCGCCGCCCGGAGGGGGCTGAATCTTGCTGCAGTGCGGACAAAAAAGAGTGGATTCGTTGTGAGCTACGGAACAGGACCAGCAGGCGACCGGAACTGCGGTATCGATGGCTTTCAGCATGAGGCGGCCTTACGCGCAATGCGCTCTAAGCAGAGAACGAAGTACCACACCCGCACGAGCGCGTGGAATTCGGGTTGATGAAATTGAATCCCTGGCGCATCAGCGTCTCTTCGTAGTCCAGCGTCATGCCGTGCAAATAGACGAAGCTTTTGGGATCGACAAAGACGCGCACGCCGCCGAATTCAAAGATGCGGTCGCGCTCGCGAGGGTGCGTGTCGAAGGCGATGGCGTAGGACAGGCCCGAACATCCGCCGCCCTTCACGCCCACCCGCAAGCCGCCCTCCTGGGGCGAGATGCCTTCCTTGGCCATGGCCACGCGAATGCGCTTGACCGCCCGCTCAGTCACGTGCAGGCCCTCAACGGGTTTGGTCTGCGGAGTGGCAGGTTGCTCAGTGGACACGCCCTGCGCCGTATTGGATTCGATGGTAACGATGTTTGCCATAATTCCTGACTTTCATCCGGCTCCCCGGCGGAATTACTTCGCCGGTGCCGGAGAGGGTTCCGCAACTCCATTCTTCTTCTTCCAGTCGCCGATGGCGGCGCGAATGGCATCCTCGGCCAGCACCGAACAGTGAATCTTGACCGGCGGCAGCGACAGTTCCTTCACAATGTCGGTGTTCTTGATCCCCATCGCGTCATCGACGGTGCGGCCCTTGATCCATTCCGTAGCCAGCGAGGAACTGGCGATGGCCGAGCCGCAGCCAAACGTCTTGAATTTGGCCTCTTCGATCACCTGCGTTTCAGGGTTCACGCGGATCTGCAGCCGCATCACGTCACCGCACTCCGGCGCCCCCACCAGGCCCGTGCCCACTTCCGCCGAGCCTTTGTCCAGCGTGCCCACATTGCGCGGGTGATTGTAGTGGTCCACTACTTTGTCGCTATATGCCATGGTTCTCCGTTTTCCTCCCGCGATACCCGCGTCCTTTCTCCTTTTGATTCAGCAGGCGTGCCCGCCGATTCGCTAACTTGCTGACTTGCCCACTCGCCAATCAATGCGCCTGCCACTCAACCTTGCTCAAATCGATGCCTTCCTTCACCATCTCGTAGAGCGGCGACAGCTCGCGCAGATGCCGCACAATGTCGATCACTTTGGCGGCCACGTAATCCACCTCCGCCTGGGTGTTGAAGCGGCCCAAGCCAAAGCGAATGGAGCTGTGCGCGACGTCGTCGCCCAGGCCCAGCGCCTTCAAAACATACGAGGGTTCCAGCGTGGCCGAGGTGCAGGCCGAGCCGCTTGAAACCGCGACGTCGTTGATGCCCATCAGCAGCGACTCGCCCTCGACGCAAATAAAGCTCATGTTCAGGTTGCCAGGCAGCCGATGCTCCATCGACCCATTCACGTGCACGTAGTCGAGCTCAGCTTCCAGCTTCGTCTTCAGCCGATCGCGCAGGCCGCGCAGGTACGCCGCTTCCGAGTCCATCTCCGCATGAGCAATTTCGCACGCTTTGCCCAAGCCGACGATGCCGGGCACATTCAAGGTGCCCGACCTCATGCCGCGTTCGTGGCCACCGCCATCGATCTGCGCGGCGATCTGCACGCGGGGGTTGCGCCGGCGAACATAAAGCGCGCCCACGCCCTTCGGTCCGTAGATCTTGTGCGCCGAGATTGAGGCCACGTCGACGTAATCGTCGCTGACGTTGAACGGCACCTTGCCCAAGGCCTGCACCGCGTCACTGTGGAAGAGAACGCCCTTTTCGTGGCAGAGCTTGCCGATCTCGCGGATGGGCTGCAGCACGCCGATTTCGTTGTTGGCGGCCATGATGGTGACCAGAATGGTCTTGTCGTCGATGGCCCGCTTCAGGTCTTCGAGATCGATGATACCGTCGGCCTTCACCGGCAGATAGGTGACGCGATAGCCGTGCTTTTCCAGGCGCTTGCAGGTGTCGAGCACGGCCTTGTGTTCGGTAACCTGCGTGACAATGTGGTTGCCGCGCTCGCCGTACATCTCCGCGATGCCCTTGATGGCCAGGTTGTCGCTCTCGGTGGCGCCGGAGGTGAAGACGATCTCCTTGGCCGTGGCGCCGATCAGCTTGGCGATCTGTTCGCGCGCCGTTTCCACTGCCTGCTCCGCTTCCCACCCAAAGCAGTGGTTGCGGCTGGCTGCGTTGCCGAACTTGCTGGTCAGGTATGGCATCATCGCTTCCAGCACCCTGGGATCCAGCGGAGTGGTAGCGTGGTTATCCATGTAAATCGGCAGGGTTACACCTGCCGGCGCTTCCGCTTGATTTCGAACCGTGCTCATCCTTGTCTCCATCTTCGTTCAGCGGTGCTAGCGGGGTTAGCGGAGATAGCAAATGCACTGAAAAATCGTTCTAGCGCCGCTAACTGCGCTAAATCCGCTTTCTAAACCGTCAAAGTAACCAATCCATGCGCCTCGCCTCCCCGCCCGGCGGGATGTTCCTCAGCCAGATCCTGGATGCTAATGCTTTTCAGAACTCCGGCAATCGTCTCGTTGACGCGCGCTAATGGTTCTTTGATGGTGCAGCTGGGGGTGAGGTCGCAGGCTTTTGCGCCCTTGGTGCAGGAGGTGATGAACAACGGCCCGTCGATGGCATGGATCACCTCGAAGGCCGAGATCTGGCGCGCATCGCGTGCCAGAGCATAACCGCCGTTCATCCCGGCGTGAGAGCGCAGCAGACCCACCTTGGTCAGCCGCTGCAGAATCTTGGCCAGCAGTTGCGCGGGAATCCCATAAGCGTCAGCCACGTCTTTGGCGCTGAGCGCAGGGATTTCCGGGCGCTCGGCAAGATACTTGAGCGCCATCAGCCCATAATCGGCTTTCTTGGTGAGCTTTAGCATGAAATATACGACCTGTTCGGTCCCTATTCAGTATACGACCAATTTCGTCCGGCCTTCAAGTCCGCGCTTATAGCATTTTTCGGATTGGTATAGGGTGCTGCCACAAACGTCTGTGGGCATTTTCCTTAAGAAAATGCCCATCGCACGCCTATGGGTGACTCTACAGAAGTCCGAAAAATGCCTTGGCGGCCCGGGCGGAAGAGAATTTTGGCGCCACATCAAACGATTCATCAAAAAATCGATTTGCAATCGTCCAAAAGAAAGCTACAATCTGGCGGAAAGAGAACCTTTGCCACTTCCAATTGGCTGTACCCGGAGCCTGCCCTTCACGTCCGGGATCCCAGCCAAGGGTTTTTATCGCTGAAGTGGAAGCCGATGCGCCTTGCCGTGGCGGGGACTGACGGCTTTCTCTTCACTGGAAAGGGCATAGGGCTCTCAAAATTGCGGTAAATTCACCAGGCCCGAGAACGATGGCAACCGCCTGCAGACACCCCAAGGTCCGGATTGTTTCCCGGCACGACGACACCGAGTATGTCGAGTGCCTGGAGTGTGGCGAGGTCTTCGATTCAGAAGAGTTTCGCGATATGGAAATTGAAGATACGGCTGGAACGGAAGACCTTCCGGACGATTCCTAAATTCCCTGGGATCCGGGCCGGCTGTTTATTTCGTGGCGGCGCCATGGGCGGCCGGTGCGCCGGTGCGGCGCGAAACCACCCACGCGTAATGCAAGCCCGAGATGACGGTAAGCGCCATTGTGGCATCGAGGGCCACCTTTTGGGAGATGGCTACCCAATAGGCGGTGGTGAGCTGATGCAGCAGGACGGCCGCTACCGCGCCGATCTGGGCAATGGTGTTGGCCTTCCCGAAGATGCTGGGACGAAATTCCCGCCGTCCTACTGCCATATAGAGAAGGGCTGCAACCAGCAGGATACCGACATCCCTGCCGAATACCAGCACGGTCACGGTGACCGGCATCAAACCCCTGTAAAGAAGCACAAGAAACAGCGTACTCAGCAGCAGCTTGTCGGCCACGGGGTCAAGATATTGGCCGAGCATGGAGCGTTGCTTGAGCACGCGCGCCATCGTGCCGTCCAGTGCGTCGGTCAACCCCGCAGCGACAAAGAGGCCAAAGCTGAGGGCGTAGTGTCCTTCAAGGATGGCGGCGACCAGGAATGGCGCCAGGCAAATGCGCATGAGCGTGAGCAGATTCGGGGCGCTGCGGAAGACGTTGAATCCGGGGTTCGGCTCCTCATGCGTGGCGGCCGGTTGAGCGGCAGGCGTCATCGTTTCATCCTTGAGCGAAACCATCCCTGGCAAGCCCTCAAAAAGATCCCAGGCAGCGCAACCTTCCAGGTGTCAGAATGCTCGGCTTTTCTTCTGTGGCCCGTGACGCGATGTACGCGCAGCGGGGCATTTCTCTCGTCAACGATGGTACAGCATGGCCCCCACGAGTCGCAGAAAAGTGGGGGTCGGGGGTCAGTTGCAAGTGCGGGAACAGGAGTTTTAAATCTCGACCGGCAGCTCCGCCGAGAGGATGTTCATGGGCGTGAGTCCGCGCTGGCGCAGGGCGCGCAGGCTGAGGGCGTCATGGCGCTTGGCCAGGCGGCGGCCGTTGTGGTCCACCACCAGGCGGCAGTGGTACCAGGCTGGATTGTCAAAGCCCAGGGCGCGGTTGAGCAGAATCTGGCGCGCGGTAGACTTGAGCAGATCAGCGCCGCGCACCACCTCAGTGATGCGCATGGCCGCATCGTCGGCCGCGCAGGCAAGCTGGTAGCTGGGCACACCGTCACGCCGCCACACCACAAAGTCGCCAAAGTCCACGCCGGCCACAAAGCGCTGCGGCCCCAGATTGCGGTCGACGAACTCGATCGCCTCGCCGTCGGGAACGCGGAAGCGCCAGTTGTTTCCCTCGGGCGTTTCGATGTCGCTGGCCGTAGGGCCGGGGAGCTGCGGCGCATGGCCTATCCGGTGACGGCAGGTGCCGGGGTAGATGGGCTCGTCGTCCAGGGTGTCCAACTTTCCCGCTCCACGCCCGGTTTGCACGCGCTCATGCGGCGCGCCTAACGCGGTTTCCAGGTCTTTGCGCGAGCAACGGCACGGGAACAGGCAGCCGCGGCGCAGCAGCCTGCGCCATGCAGCCAGATAGAGGGCGCGGCGCTTGCTCTGCACGTAGGGCGCGAACGGACCACCCTTATCCGGGCCCTCCTGCCAGCGAATGCCGAGCCAGCGAAGGTCCTCGATGGCGGCGTCTGCGTAGACGGAGCGGCTGCGGTCGGGGTCCAGGTCCTCCATGCGCATCACCAGCGTGCCGCCGGCCTCGCGCGCGTGAAGGAACGCCGTCCAGAAGGTGCGCGCGTGGCCTACATGCAAATAGCCCGTAGGCGAGGGCGCCAGCCGCCCGCGATAGCCAGAAACCGAAGATGGAGGAGTGCTGGCCATTCTGATGTCGAGTGTAGCCAGCCTGCAATGCGCGGCATATAGCGTGGTTGGTTCCTACGCCGACGGGCTGGGGACGTAGGGACCAGGGACTAGTTTTCGTCACGACGTGATCAAGGCGCGCTCAGGGATCGCCAACTCTCGTTCGGCTTCCCGGCGAAGAACCCCTGCTGTCTGATCCCCTACGTCCCTAGTCCCTAGTCCCTGGTCCCTGCTCCTGCGGCCGCCAGCGCAGAATGGGCTTGCGCGCTGCCTGCGCTTCGTCGAGGCGCGAAACGCGCGTCGAATGCGGCGCCGTCTTCACCAGCTCGGGGCTCTCCTCGGCCTCGCGCGCGATAGAGCGCATAGCATCGATGAAAAGATCCAGCTCCTCGCGCGATTCGCTCTCCGTGGGCTCAATCATCAGCGCGCCATGCACGATGAGCGGAAAGCTGACCGTGTAGGGATGGAAGCCGTAATCGATAAGCCGTTTGGCGATGTCGCCGGTTTTGACGCCGTGCGCCGCCTGCCGTTTGTCGCTGAAGACGACTTCGTGCATTGAGGCGGTTCGGTAGGGGAGCTCGTACAGGTCTTCGAGCTTTTTACGGATGTAGTTGGCGTTCAGCACCGCGTCTTCGGTGGTCTGGCGCAGGCCGTCGGGACCGTTGGCCAGAATATAGGCCAGCGCGCGGATGAACATGCCGGTATTGCCATAGAAGGCGCGCACACGGCCAACCGATTGCGGCCGATCATAATCCCAATGCAGCTCGCCTGATCCGAGTCCATCAGTCCCTGCCTTTCGCACCAGCACCGGGATGGGCAGGAACGGCTCAAGAAACGCCTTGCACGCCACCGGGCCGGAGCCGGGTCCGCCGCCGCCATGCGGCGTGGAAAAGGTTTTGTGCAGGTTCAGGTGCATCACGTCCACGTCGAAGTCGCCGGGGCGCACCTTACCCACCAGCGCGTTCATGTTGGCGCCATCCATGTAGAGCAGTGCGCCTTTGGCGTGCAGAATGTCGGCAATCCCGGCTATCTGGTGCTCGAAGACTCCCAGAGTGGAGGGATTGGTGAGCATCAGAGCGGCGGTTTCCTCGTCCACCTGCCGCTCCAGGGCTTCGAGATCGATGCCGCCGGCGGCGTTGGACTTGAGATTCTCGATGGTGTAGCCGCAGATGGCCGCAGTGGCCGGGTTGGTGCCGTGGGCCGAGTCGGGGATCAGGACTCTGCGCCGCGGATTGCCCTGCGACTCGTGCCATGCGCGCGTAAGCAGAATTCCCGTGAACTCGCCGTGCGCGCCTGCGGCGGGTTGCAGCGTGATCGTGTCCATGCCGGTGATTTCTAGCAAGCATCGTTGCAACAGATCGAAGATCTCGAGAATGCCCTGCGCCAGCGGCTCCGGCCGGTAGGGATGCGCCTCGGCCAGGCCCTCGATGCGGGCCACAAACTCGTTCACCCGTGGGTTGTACTTCATGGTGCAGGACCCGAGCGGGTACATGCCAAGGTCGATGGCGTAGTTCCATGTTGAGAGCCGCGTGAAGTGGCGGATGATTTCGATCTCGCTCAGTTCAGGCAGCAGGCCGGGCGTGTCGCGATGCGCAGCGCCAAGCAGCGCCTGAGCGCTTACGGCAGGCACGTCGAGCGGCGGCAGCTTGTAGGCGCGTTTGCCCGGCGAGGATTTCTCGAAGAGCAGCGCCTCGTTCTGCGTTGGGTGAGGACGGACTTTGCCCAATGTGTGTGCGCTGGGGTTCTGGGAATTATCAGCCATTCTCGATGCCTCGTGAAGTTCGATTATGCTTTCGTACTTCGCCACATGAAATTCGTCTGCGCACTTGTTATGTCGCCCGATACTAAACAGCGGTTGGGTGCTTTGTAACTACGGCACGGCTTTAGCCGGGCTCTCTTCGTAGCCGGTTTTGTAACAACGGCACGGCTTTAGCCGGGCCATAAATGCTTACAAAACACTTCAGGGGCTTCAGCCCCCGCCACTCTTCCCTCGTTCAACGCTTCAGAATGTGCGCGAACCCATCCTTGCCGCAACCGTCCACGTGCTGTAACAACGGCACGGCTTTAGCCGGGCTCTCTTCGTAGCCGGCTTTGTAACAACGGCACGGCTTTAGCCGGGCCATAAATGCTCACAAAACACTTCAGGGCTTCAGCCCCTGCTAATCTTCGCTTCAGCTTTCCTTCTTGCCAAATACCGAAAACAAAATGGATACTCATCGGGAATAGCCGCCAGCCCGGCCTTCACCGGATTCTGCGCGATGTATTCGCAATGCGTCTCAAAACTCCCCCGGGTCATCACCTGCACCTCAGTAAATCCTCGCTTCCATGCTTCTCCTTTGTAGCCGATCTCATGCGAAAGGCGATACGAAAACCGCCCCTTGATCAATTGCATAGCCCTTTCAATCGTCATGTCGTCGTAGACGGTCAACAGCAGATGCAAATGATCCGGCATGATAACAAAATCGTGCAGTTCGAATTTGTGTTCTGCGGCCAGCGAACGCAGTACATCGATGAGTAGCTCGGCATTGCGCTCCGATTGCAGAACCCTGCGCCCCATGCTGGTTCCTGTCGTCGCGAAAAATGTTCGAGACGGGTTCAGGATATTGGCTGTAGACGCTTTTCTGCCGGGATGCGCCATAGCAGGGGCTAAAGCCCTGTTCTCCTTTCACCCGCTGTTGTGGCCCGGCCAAAGCCGTGCCCTTGTTACAAAACGCGCCGCCTGTGACAAGATTTAGAACACTCTCCTACGCCTCCACCTCGACAGCCGCCAGCACCTTCGCAGCCGTGTCAATCTGTTCGCGCGTCGTCACTTCTGTCGCGCACCAGAGCGTGCAGTTGCGCAACTCGGGATACCAGCGGCTCAACTCGATGCCGCCAACGATCTTGTTGTCGAGCAGCCGCCGGCTCCATGCCACCGGAGCCTCATCGGTCTCAAGCACAAATTCATTGAAGCGCGGCGCGCCGGTAAAGCGCAGCTTCGCGCCAGGCTGGCTCCCAAGTGTCCGCGCCGCGTAATCGGCCTTGGCCAGGTTGTGCTCGGCGAGTTCGCGCATGCCCTCCTTGCCGTAGACGGCGAGAAAGATCGTAGCCATGAGCGCGACCAGCGCCTGGTTGGTGCAGATGTTCGAGGTCGCCTTCTCGCGGCGGATGTGTTGTTCCCGTGTTGCCAATGTCAAAACGAACCCACGATTTCCTGCCCCGTCGACCGTCTGGCCGGCGAGCCGCCCCGGCATCTGCCGTACATACTGCTCTTTTGCCGCGATGACTCCGCAAAAGGGCCCGCCATAACTAAGCGCCACGCCGAAGGACTGCGCCTCCATGGCAACGATGTCGGCCTCGACCGGCGGCCGCACGATGCCGAGCGAAATCGATTCGGAAATTGACACGATCAGTAGCGCACCCCTCGCATGAGCGATGGCGGCAATGGCTGGGATGTCTTCAACGACGCCGAAAAAGTTGGGGCTTTGAACGAGGACGGCTGCGGTTTCCTCCGTGACCGCCGCTTCGAGCGCATCAAGATCGATGCGGCCGGTCTCGTTGTCGTAGCCAACCAGCGCCGCCGGCAGCCCCTGGTGTTTCGCGTAGGTAGACAGCACCTCGCGGTACTCCGGATGCACCGGCGCGGCCACCACGGCTTTGTGCCGTCCAGTCACGCGGACGGCCATCATGACCGCCTCCGCCGCGCCGGTCGAACCGTCGTACATGCTGGCGTTGGCCACGTCCATCCCGGTCAGCTCGGCGATCATGGTCTGGAACTCGAAGATGGCCTGCAGCGTTCCCTGCGTGATCTCGCCCTGGTAGGGCGTGTAGCCGGTGAGGAACTCGCCGCGCTGCACCAGAGCATCGATTGCGACCGGCCGGTAGTGGCTATACGCGCCCGCGCCCAGAAAGCTGGCGTAGCCGGCCGCGTTCTTCTGCCCGGCGGCGCGGAAGTAGTCGATGATCTCGCTTTCGGCCTGCTGGCGCGGCACTTCGAGGTCGCGATTCAGGCGATACTCGGCAGGAATGCTCGAGAAGAGATCGTCAATCGATGCAGCGCCGATCTCGGCCAGCATCTGGCGGCGTTCTTCATCGGATTTGGGGAGATAGCGCATGGTTCCGTTTCTAGCTCCCAGCTTCCCGTTTCCTGGCTCCCGGCTAACAACTCGTTGTGCGGATCATCCGGCCCATTCGAGAGAATCTGATACAGCCCCAAGCCCCGAGAAAAGGCTAATGGCTGGAAGCTGAAGGCTAGCAGCTTGCTCCTAACTTTCCTCCGCGATAAACGCCTCATACGCCGCGGCGTCGAGCAAAGCGCCCAACTCGGCCGGGTTGGCAAGCTCCACTTTGATGATCCACGTGCGGTGCGGATCCTGGTTGATCTTGTCGGGCGCGGACTTCAGCTCCTCGTTCACCGCCGTCACCTTGCCGGAGACGGGCGAATAGAGGTCGCTGACAGCTTTCACGCTCTCGACAGAGCCGAAGGTGGCGTTGGCCGTGACCGTGTCGCCCACCTTGGGCGCGTCGACGAAGACGATGTCGCCGAGTGAGTTCTGCGCGTAGTCCGTGATGCCGATCGAGCCGATGGAGCCGTCGACCGAAATCCATTCGTGCTCGCGAGAATAGCGATATTCAGTGGGGTAGGGCATATGCAGGTCTGCTCCTTTAAAAGACAACGAAACAACAGAATAAGCCGTTGGGGTTGAGGGCGGTGTGAGGAAAATGGGGACTAGGGACTAGGGGCGAGAGGACAGGGTGCGCCTCCGATCACCTGGCCCCGCAGGGAAGTCACGAGGCTCCCCCCTCCAACGATGCAACTATTCCCTGCTCCCTGGTCCCTGATCCCTGACACCTGACACCTGTTCTCACCCCATCACCACCACCGGCTGAAAGAGCGTGCCGGCCACCCTTCGGGCAATTCCCGCGAGCTCGCGCGGCCCGGCGAAGATTTTGACCAGCGGAGCCTGTGAGAACTCCGGAAGGTTGGCCTGTGCCCCGTTACGCAGCCGGCCCAGCGCCATGGCGTCGGCGGTCACAGAGGGCATTTCCGGCAGCAGAGCGCGCGGGTGGGCACATAGAGTCTGGATCGCGGCAATATTGCCTGCGGCATCTCCCGCCAGCGCCTCCAGTTCTTCGAGCGTATGCGCGTCAGCCAGCGTAAAGGCGCCAGCACGCGTTCGCCGCAAGCGGCTCAGGTGCGCACCGCAGCCAAGGTCCTGCCCCAACTCGTGCGTCACCGAGCGCACGTACCCGCCCGCGCTGATATTTAGGCTGAAACTGACTTCGGAGCCCTCCATCGCGACAATCTCAAAGGCGTTGATCCGGACCTGGGCCGGCTTCAGCTCAACCGGCTTGCCCTCGCGGGCCAGTTTGTATGCGGGCTTGCCGTCGATTTTCTTCGCCGAAAACGGTGGCGGCATCTGTTGCGTTTCGCCCAGGAACCGCTCGGCCGCGGCGCGCACCCGGTCCAAAGTCAGACTCGGCGCCGCTTCCAACCACAGGTCCGGTCCCGCAGGCTCGCCCTCGGCATCATACGTGTCGGTCGCGAATCCGAAGCGGATGACTCCGGCATAGCTCTTTTCCGCGGCAGAAAAATACTGCGCCAGCCGGGTGAATTTCCCCATCAGGAGCGGCAACACGCCGGTGGCCATTGGGTCCAGGGTACCCAGGTGGCCAATCGATCGCTCTCCTGTCATCTTGCGCAGCCGGTTCACCACGTCGTGGCTGGTGATTCCTTCCGGTTTATCAATGACAAGAAGCCCGTTCACATCATCACTTTATAGCGTTTCCCGGAATGGTGTCTCCTTGCCACAAAGTGCTGCGCTGCCGCTCCCTGAAGTCGCGACGGCTTGAGGGCATCGGCTTCGGTTTATAGCATTTCGGGACACGCGATCGCGGCAGCAGCTCCCCTTGCCAACTGTGCCAGTCACGCTCCAATCTAAGCATGAATGGCAGGCGAACTCGAACGTGTGCGGAAGGTGTTGCGCGAGCTGGGCGAATTGCTCGCGAGCTTGCCTACGAATCCTCCGCCCAAAGAGGTTCATAAGCTGCGTACGGCCGCGCGGCGGGTTGAGGCGATTGCCGCAGTCCTGCCGCCGGGCGATCAAAAGAAATCGCGGTCGCTGCTAAAGCCGATTGAACCTGCACGCAAGGCGGCCGGCGACGTGCGCGACATGGACGTTTTGATTTCCCATGCGCGCAGGATGGCGAGGAATTCCGCCGGCGATTCCCTCAGCCGGTTGGTGGGCCATCTTGAAAGTGCACGCCACGAAAGCGCTATCGAATTGCAGCGCACGCTGGGCCATCGGCGCAAATCGGCGCAAGATAAACTCGGGCAGTACTCCAAGCTCGTAAGATCGGCGTTGACCCCGGCAAAATCCGACGCACCCAACGCTGACCACGCCGGGGCGCTTTACGAGGGAGTCCATTGCGCGGCAATGGATGTTGTGCGGGAGCTTGGCGAATGGCCGCCGCTCGACGCGAGCAACATCCACGCTTTTCGCCTGAAGGTAAAGGGTCTGCGTTACATTCTGCAACTCTATGCCGATGCCGACGCTGGATTCGTCGAGGCGCTGGGAGACGTGCAGCGCCGCATCGGCGACTGGCACGACTGGCATCAATTGGCTGAGATCGCGCGAGCCATCCTCGATCCGAAACAAGACCGTGCGCTGTTGAGCCGAATCGACGGAATCACCAAAAGGAAATTCGGTCAGGCGCTTGCCTCAGGGAATGCCCTGCGCGGGCGGTATCTGGCGATGCCCGTTGCACATGGAATCTGAGGCCGCGCATACCGCTTCGCTGAAGCTCAGAAGCCTGTCCCCGGCTGCCGCACCAGCGTGAGGAACTCCGCGCGCGACTCTTTATGCCGGAAGCAGCCTAACATCGCGCTGGTCACGGTGGACGAATGCTGCTTCTCGATTCCGCGCATCATCATGCACAGGTGCCGCGCCTCAATCACCACCCCCACGCCCTGCGGCGCGATCGCGTCCCGGATCGCATCGGCGATCTGCCGCGTGAGCCGCTCCTGCACCTGCAGCCGCCGCGCAAACACCTCTACGAGGCGCGGAATCTTGCTCAGTCCGATAACTTTGCCCTTGGGAATATAGGCCACGTGCACCTTGCCAAAGAAGGGAAGCATGTGGTGTTCGCACAGCGAGAACATCTCGATGTCTTTCACGATGACCATCTCGTCGTAGTCCACTTCGAACATTGCCCCGCGCAGAATCCGCGCCGGGTCCTCGTCGTAGCCCTTGGTGAGGAAAGCCATCGCCTTCTCCACGCGCTCCGGCGTGGCCGCCAGGCCATCGCGACCTGGATCCTCACCAAGCCGGATCAGAATCTCGCGGTACATCTCCTGCGTGCTGAGCCTGCTCAATCCCTCGTCGGCTTCAATTGCTCTACGAACTGCTTTACTTACAGCTATCGGGTGCGCCATTGTCTTTTAACCTCTCGCCGAACACTCAAAAAAATTATTTTCGGTCTCTTCGACGCGTACCTGCTCCAATTGACCGGCCGGCAACGCATCCCGCAACAATTCAAAAATCGCCCTGCATAGATTCTCCGTCGTAGGGACGCGATCCGCAAACAGCCGATCGCGATTCAGGTTGGCGTGGTCGAATCGGTTCATGATGCGCTCACGGACTGCCTCATCTAGCTCCGCCAGATCCACCACCATTCCTGTTTCCGCGGCAACTGCGCCACCCACCAGAACTTCGACCACATAATTGTGCCCGTGACCGTGCGCATTGTTGCATTTTCCATACACCGCTCGGTTTTGTTCGGCCGTGAGTGCCTGAGTGTGCAGCCGGTGGCTGGCGCTCAGCATGTAGCGGCGGCCGAAGTAAGCTTTCACGCCTCACCCCGGTACTCTGCAAAGATCTCTGGCGTCTCGTACACGCGAATCCTGCTGAGCCGCGCGCCGCCTGCAGCCGTGATGGCCGGTTCCAATCGCTGCCATGCCGCAATTGCGATGTTTTCCGTGGTCGGAATCGCGTGCGCAAACTCCGGCGCGTCCAGGTTCAGATGCTTATGGTCGTAGGCAGCCAGCACCTCGCGCTCCATCGCGTCCTTGAGCCACTTGAGGTCGACCACAAAACCGGTGACCGGGTCGGGATCGCCGGCAACCGTTACCTCCAGCGTGTAATTGTGCCCGTGGCCGTTACGATTCGCGCAGCGCCCGAACACACGCTCGTTCTTCTCCGCGGTCCAGGATTCGTTCCAGTAATAGTGCGATGCGGAAAACATCGCCCGCCGCGTCAAATAGATCATTGCGTCTCCCTAGCTTAGATGCCGCACTTCGCTCCCTCGCTTCACGCCGCCTGCCACCGCATCCTTAGTACTTAGTCCTTAGTACTTAGTCCTTAGTCCTTAGGCCTTAGTCCCTATTCCCTAGTCTCTAGTCTCTGTACTCCCGTCCCTTCCAGCTTACGCGCTTCAGAATTCGGTGCTGAAACCAGCTGCGATAGAGCAGCGCAACAAACAGGGGCAAACCCAGCGGCGCCAGTGCGCAATCCAGAAAGGGAAAGTTCGACTTGGCCACGCGCGCATAGAACCGGAAGAGCGTCCGCAGCCAGAGTAACGCCAGTATCCAACCTGCGCCCAGCCACTGCAGCCCGTGCACGCCCAGCCGCGCGCTCCATAGTTCGTAGGTTAAAATCGGCAGCCCGAAAAGAAGAAAAATATCCAGCGCCCGCCAAGCCGCCAGCAGCAGCGCATTGTCGAAGAGGAGCTTGAGGTTCTTGGTCCAGCCCTCGATCATTGCCCCCGTGGATCGATACATGCGCGCGGCCACGGCATCGTCGGCATAGCGGAAGCGCAGTCCCACATGGCGGCGTTTGGCCAGAAACGCCAGCTCTACGTCTTCCAGCACTTTATCGGCCACGCTGGGATGTCCGCCCAGCTTGCGGTAGGCCTCGCGTTCGACCAGCAGAAACTGCCCATTGGCCGCCGCGATGCGCTGCGCGGGGTCAGAGACCTTGGCGGGCGGATATACCAGAGCCAGCTCGCAAAAGACCAGCGGCATCAGCGATCGCTGCGCAAATCCTCTGACGATCTGCCGCGGCGAGTAGCTCAACATTCCTGCTTTGTGCCGCTCTGCCTCATGCAGGGCGCGGCGCAGGTCGCCCGGCTCGTGCTGCGTGTCTGCATCTGTGAAGAGCAGCCACCGGCCTCGCGCCTGCCGGGCTGCCGTCCACACGGCGTTGGTTTTACCGGTCCAGCCCGGCCCCAGCTTTCCGGCCTGCATCAGCGTTACGCCGGCAAAGCCGCGCGCAATCTCTGCCGTTCCATCGGTAGAGTGATCGTCCACCACAATCAGCTCCCAATCGCGGCCCAACTCGAAGATGTCCTCAGATTGGCTGACGAGCGACTGCAGGCAGTCGCCCAGGCAGTCCTCTTCGTTGCGCGCCGGCACAATCACCGTCAACTCGATGAGTTCTGCCGGTTCCGGCTGATCGAAAACCGTTCCCGGCGCGACCTTTCCGGCCCACTCCCGCCAGTCCACCGCCGGAGTGTGGCCTTCCGGCGCATCGACTAAACCTAGCACTGGTTTCCAGCCGCCAATCTCGGTTCGCTCCGGCTCATCCTTGCCCATCGCGCCTCACAGCTTTCTTCCTGACCTTAGGGCCTGTTAACAATACCTCAGGCGGCGGCGACGGGAGCCAATTTTTCTCAGTTCGAGGCGCGAGGAGCGAACTGTAGCCAGCTACTGGAGCAACGAGCAACGAAGAAATGGGGAAAATTGGCCCCGTCCCTTCGGGTTGCGGCGAAAAGACGCCCATACTTCGTTGTCGTCCTTGTGCTTGGAATCACCAAACCCTGCGGACTCCGCCTCGTCTGAGCGTCTTTTCGCGCGCAACGCCATCCGCCTGAGGTATTGTTAACAGGCCCTAGCTCCGTATTATAAGGATGTGCGCTTTCCTCGTTGCCTCATTCTCGCCCTCCTTCTTCCACTGGCCGTGTTGCCTGCCTGCAACCGCGGCGCGCATCCCGCCCAAACCGGCAAAGTCGCCCCTGACTTCACCGTCTCCGACGGCGCCACAACTGTCCATCTGGCCAGCTACCGAGGCCGCGTGGTGCTGCTCAACTTCTGGGCCTCCTGGTGCGCGCCCTGCGTCGAGGAGTTGCCCTCGTTGCTTGAGCTTCACCACAACCAGCCCAGCCTCGTCATCCTGGCCGTCAGCATCGACGATGACCCCAGCGCATACTCCACGTTCATCGCCCGCCGCCACGTTGATCTGATCACCGTTCGCGACCCCAGCCAGTCGGCAGCCCAGCTTTTTCACACTGAAATGTGGCCTGAAACCTACCTCATCGACCGCAACGGCATCATTCGTCGCAAGTTCGTCGGCCCGCAGGACTGGACCAGCCCCGAGATCCTTAACTACCTCAACAGCCTTTAGAGCAGCGGTCAGGTTTCAGGGTGCAGGGTCCGGGATTCGAGTTCGGAGCGCCAGCCGCGTCTGGCGCTCCCGCTGATTTGACCACGGACAACTGATACCTGATCTCCGTTCTCTGTTCTCTGTTCTCTGACCCCTGACCACTGTTGCTATCATCGAAATATGACGACTGTGGAGATTCTCTATCGCTACGCTACGCCGCCCACGGAGAAGGTTGCCCTGGCGCTGGCCTGCGCCCGCGACGTCTACGGCATCAGGCATCTCAGCTTCGACTGCAGCGCCCGAACCCTCCGCATCGAGTTCGACGCCACGCGCCTCGATGCCGCAGCGGTCACCAAGCTTGTTCGCGAGGCTGGCCTGGAAATTGCTGAAGAATTGCCGCTGATTTCTGCGCCCGCCCAGGAGACAGCCGCGCCGCCAGCGGCCTGACGGGCCGCGTTGCGCCGCTGCCGCAACCTTGATAATCTGTGAGTGGTTGGTCGAACGAGTTCCGCCCCGGAACTCGCATGTGCGCCCGTAGCTCAGCTGGATAGAGCGACTGACTACGAATCAGTAGGCCGGGAGTTCGAATCTCTCCGGGCGCACCATCAAATCCAATAAAATCAATCGCCTGCAGACGCCGCTAACAGCGGACGCTGATTTAGAAATCGTGCTGATGATCGACGATGGCGGGGAAGCTATCCGGCGAAGCTTCGCCCGGTGCGCCTTTGCCGGAGGGATTCGCATTGGCCGCGTCAGTTTGCGCCCGCAGCCGGGCGACGGTTTGCCAATTGTCCTTATGCGGGTGATCGGCGATCCACGGCGGCAAGGCCATTTGCAGATGATCGGCCAACGCCTTGGCGTGGCCTTCGTAGAGGGCGCGCAGTTCGCGCAACCGCTCGATGGATTGGCCGTCGCGGCAGACCTTTACGCCGCTCTGGCAGAGCAGGTTGTAAAGCTGCTCATAGCGCTCAGACGGTAGCCGGTCAGGAGCATCGTTGACCGGACGCAGCGAAAGAACCTGCGCCAGATCGACCATGGCGTGACGTGCCATGGCGAAGGTCAATTGAGCCTGACGCGCTTCGTGACCGCGCACCCCGGCAATCAGCAACGCCGAGGTGTCGAGGATGGCGGTCAGTGCGCTGAGCCAGCTTTGGCTGGTGTGCTGGGAGCGGAAATAGCATAGCTGCGGGTAGGAGATGTGGCTTTCCAGCAGCTCCGCCGACCAGCGTTCCCACTCGATGAGCAACACTGCAAGAGCACGCTCGGCGCCTTCGAAGGAGTGGCGGCGCATCAGCTCCGCGGCGGTTGGCGGTGACCCGGCGCGCGCGTCGAGGAGCGAGATGCTGACTTCGCGGCGCGAGAATGCACTGTAAAGGACCGGAAAATACCCCATGACAACGGCCAGAAAGCCTAGCCCGGTGCCCGATTCAAGGATGACCACCGCACGCGCCCATGGATTCTGTGGGGTCACGTCCCCGAGCCCCAGCGTGAAGATGGTGGTTCCGCTCACGTAGAGGTCGGAACGGAAATCCGGCCGGTCAACGGCGGCGTCATGGAAGGGGCTGCCGAGCGCGTAGTAGAGCAGACCAAAGCCGACTACCATCCCGCTCGCCCACACAACAAGAAGCAGGATGAGCGACAGTGGCCCATAGAAGCTGTAGACGGTTTCACGCTTGCGGGAATTGCGCAGGCGCCGGGCCAGGAATCTCCACGGGGTCCACGTGGCAATGTAGAAGATTCGCGTGGGCCGGAAACGGCCGGTAGCGCGGCGCGGCACGATGATGGTCTGGAAGGCGTCGAGCAGGACGATAAGCAGGCAAACCACGCCGGCGATTAAAGTGAATATCCGCATCGATCCTCCATCTCTAAAAGGAATCAACCGCGTTCTGCCTTCCAGCCGTTCCCGTATTTTAAAGCAGTTTCAGGAATTACGTAGAGTTGCGAAACGCAGTGAAATGCCGCCGCTCCCTGATGTTCCCACCCCAACGACCCCGGCTCTCAAGAGCCACCCGTCGTTGGGGACCCCGGGATGGTCGCGCCAACTCAGCATTGTGGCATTGCTCTATACCATTCCTGAAACTGCTGTACCGGGATAGACCTTCGCAGTTGCTCTCGACGCCGCTGGACCCGAAAACCCGCCATCGATGGGAATCACCACGCCGTTGACGAACTGCGAAGCTGGCCAGAGCAGCTATAGCATTTTCGGAATGACTGTAGACCGAAAGCACGCCCTTCAAGTGGCTTTTTCTTCAAGAAAGAGCCACTTTGCACGCTTCTTGAAAAGTCCACATTGATTCCGAAAATGCCGTAAAGCACGGCGCCGCAGAGGTCGTTGGGCATTACGCCGCAATCCAGGAACTTTTCGAAGACGACGGCGACTGGTTGATCCTATAAAAAGAGCGGAGCGCCTTGCGCTCCGCTCTTCGCTTTTTCGCAAGCTGACTTGGCTTTCAGTACAGCCTGAAATCGACCTCAATGGTAATCATCACCGGCACCGGCGTCTTGCCGTCCTTCATGGCCGGCTTGAATTTGTACTGGCGGATGGCCTCGATCGCCTTCTCGTCCAATCCCATGCCCAGCGCACGCGCTATGCGGATGTTCTGTGGATTTCCCTGGGTATCGACGATGAGCGAAATAAGGCAAACGCCCTGGTACTTGGCGCGGCGGGCCTCGTCAGAGAACTCAGCCTCCACGCTGTGCAGGACAGTTGGCGCGGAGACTCTGCCGCCGATTTGAGCCAACCCTCCACCCGTATTCCAGCCGTTGCCGGGCCCATAACCGTCCCCGTATCCCGAACCCAGTCCGCCGCCGCGGCCCGTCCCCATGCCGGCGCCATTCCCGTTTCCATTCGAGGCGATCGTCACGTTGGCCGAACTCTTCATGCCGATCATCGGCATATCCGGGTTGTCGGGCAGGCGAATGTCCTTTTGCACGTCGATGGCTGCTGGCGCAGGCAGCAGGGGATGGTCAACCGGCTGCTGCGGAGGCGTAATAGGGTCCTTCTCAAGCTTTGGCAGCTTGCCTTTGTTCGGATCGATGATGCTCTGGTCGCCACCGCCGCCACCACCGCCAGCTTTGTTGGCGGCATTGGGCGCGTTGTAGTCACCCACATCGATGTTTGTCGCCAGCAGGTTCGGATCTACCACCTGCACAATCTTCCTGCCCACGAAAAACAGGAGGATCAGAAGGATCGTTATATTCACGGTCGAAGAGATCCCGAGAGCCCACGGGTTGGCCTTCACGGCCATCCGGTCCGGCACTGGAATGGGCTTCGAGGTCAGCTGCAGGGGAGGCAGCTTGACCGGGAAAAATACGTCGCGGATGCTCTCCCAGAGGTCCACCCAAAGGGGCTTCTGCTGGAAAGCTTTTCCCAGAATGGCATCCAGTTCGTGGCCGGTCCCCAGCGCCGCGCCCTTCGGGTCGATACTTGCATCCGGTGTCATGTCAGTTCGAATGCTTACCTTCTTTGCGGCTGGTCCGCCCGCTGCTGCCTGCCCGGACTCGAGCGGGTCCGTAAACAGGCTCATTGATCCATTATGCTTGACCGTGCCCGGTTTTGTCGCGCCTCCGGAACTCAATTCAGGCCTCGGGTCGATCTCCACAGTATCATATTCTGTGAGCCGCAGGACTTCCATAAACAATAGACGCTATCGGTGTCCGGTTAGTTACCGAAAATTTCGTCTCTCCTCCATTTACACTGGTCTATGAACACATTGTATCCACGAACGGAGTCCCGATGCCCGCAGCGCCGGAGTTAAAGGCGACCCTCACCTTGCCGCAAACCGCCTTCCCGATGAAGGCCAATCTGCCGCAGAATGAGCCGCTTCGGCTTGCTCGCTGGGCCTCGCTGGGCCTCTATCAAGAGCTGCGGAAAGCGGGGGCGGGACGGCCCGTTTACCTGCTTCACGACGGCCCTCCCTACGCTAACGGCCCTATCCACCTGGGCCACGCACTCAACAAGGGCCTGAAGGACTTTGTCGTCAAGTCCAAGACCATGGCCGGATTCGACGCACCCTACGTCCCCGGTTACGACTGCCATGGGCTGCCCATTGAGATCAAGGTGGACGAAAAACTCGGCCACAGGAAGCTGGCCATGCCGGCTCCTGAGGTGTTAGATGCCTGCCGCGCCTACGCGCAAAAATATATCGACCTGCAGACCGAGCAATTTGAGCGCATCGGGTGCTTTGGGCGCTGGGAAACGCCCTACAAGACCATGGCCCGCCCTTACGAGGCCAGGACTTTGGAGGCGTTCTACGGCTTTCTTGAGAAAGGCTTCGTTTACCGCGGTCTCAAGCCCGTTTACTGGTGCATCCACGACCGAACCGCCCTGGCCGAGGCCGAGGTCGAGTACGCGAACCACACCAGCCCATCGGTCCACGTGCGCTACCGGCTCACTTCTGATCCGGCAGCAATCGATCCTGCACTGGCGGGTCGGGACGTTTCCACGATCATCTGGACCACAACACCCTGGACCCTGCCCGCGTCGCTGGCCGTCGCCTTCCATCCGGATTTCGAGTACGTGGCATTGGAGGTTGAAGGTGGCCAGGCTTACATCGTTGCCGCCGCTCTTGCCGAGCAGGTCGTCGCCGCTTGCAAACTCGGTTCGACCAAGGAACTCGCCCGCTTTAAAGGCGCCGCGCTCGACCGCGTCACCTTCCAGCATCCGTTTCTGGAGCGCAGCGTACTGGGCGTGCTCGCCACATACGTCACCGCCGATACCGGTACCGGCGCGGTCCATACCGCGCCCGCTCACGGAGCCGACGACTTTTATACCGGGCAGCGCTACGGGCTCGACCCAACCTGCCGCGTAGATGCGGGCGGACACATCCATGTCGATCCCGCCGCCTGGCCCCATACCCCGCCGCCGGCCTTCGACGGCATGACTGTGTGGAAGGCGAATCCGGTCATCGTCGCCATGCTCAAAGAGCGTGGCGCCCTGCTCGCCATCTCAGACCTCGAACACTCCTATCCGCACTGCTGGCGCTGCCACCACCCCGTCATCTTTCGCGCCACCGAGCAGTGGTTTATCTCGCTCGAAACGCCGATGAAACGCGCTGACGGTTCCGAGACAACGTTCCGGCAGTTGTCGATTGAAGAGATCGACAAAGTTGTTTGGGACCCGGCCTGGGGCAAAGAGCGCATCACCAACATGATCGCCACGCGCCCCGACTGGTGCATCAGCCGCCAGCGCATCTGGGGCGTGCCGATCGCCGTCTTCATGTGCGAGAAGTGCAACCAACCAATCGTCAATCACGATCTCAACCAGAAAATTGTTGATCGATTCGAGCGCGAAGGCATTGAATCCTGGCATACCACCGCCACCGACGCCCTGCTTACTGACGAATTGAAGCTACTTCATACTGCGGAGTGCGAATTCGGCGGAACTGCCTTCCGCAAAGAGACCGACATTCTCGATGTCTGGTTTGACTCCGGCGTGAGCTGGCTGGCGGTTTGCGAGTCCGACCCCGACCTGGCTTCAGCCTATAAATCATTCCAAAACGAGGACGGCACGAAGTGTCTGTATCTCGAGGGCGGCGACCAGCACCGCGGCTGGTTCCACTCGTCGCTGCTGACTTCGGTGGCGCTGCGCGGACGCGCGCCCTACTCGCACGTGGCCACCGCCGGCTGGACGCTCGACGAGCAGGGCCGCGCCATGTCGAAGTCGCTCGGCAACGGCGTCGATCCTGTCGATATCGCCAGCCGTATGGGCGGCGATATCGTGCGCCTCTGGGTTGCGTCCGTCGATTTCCGCGAAGACATGGCGGCCAGCGAGAACCTGATGCAGCGCTGCGCCGAGCTCTACAAAAAGCTGCGCAATACCTTCCGCTTCCTGCTCGGCAACCTGAGCAACTCTGTCCCCTTGTTGGGGACTCTTACCACTTTTGATCCCGTCCGCGACCGCGTGGCTGAATCTGATCTATTGCCGCTCGACCGCTACATGCTCGCACGCACCCGCGACCTGACCGAAAAGATCCTCGGCTGGTACGAGGCCTTCGAGTTTCACCGCGTCTACCAGGCCGTGAACGAGTTCGCCATTGTGGACCTGAGCGCCTTTTATCTTGACGTGCTCAAGGACCGCATGTACACCTTCGCGCCCACGAGCCAGGCGCGCCGCTCCGCGCAGACCGTCCTCTGGCAAATCACGGAGGCGCTTGTGCGCCTGGTCGCGCCGATCCTCACCTTTACTGCCGATGAGATCTGGGAGCACCTGCCCGCCGTCGAAGGCCGGCCGGTTTCGGTGCATCTTGCACGGTTTCCCAAGCCGGAGGAGATCTATTCGGGAGAATTCCAAAAGGAGTTTGGCGACTGGGAGCTGTTATTCGAAGCAAGAGACAGTGCCCTGCTCGAAATCGAAAGGCTTCGCAAGGAAAAGACTGTCGGAAAAGCGCTCGAAACCGAGATCGCACGCATTACACTCATTGCCCCCGACCATCAGAAGGGCACATATGACTTCGTGCCAGGGCTCCTTGAAAAGCATTGGACATCCTTCCAGGAAATGTGCAATGTATCTCCTGCTCAATCGAAGCCTGTACTTGAAGTTGTATACAAGCCCCAAGCCGAGATGCTTGCCGAGTATTCGGGCTCCAAGAACGACCCTTGGCTCGACTCAGGCGGTGCGTTTCCAACACGGCTCGATGTGCGTCGATTCAAAGCAGAAGTGCGGCCCGCCTCCGGCTCCAAGTGCGCCCGCTGCTGGAACTTCATGCCCGAAGTCTCCAACTACGGCATCTGGGAAAACGTCTGCACGCGCTGCCAGTCGGCCCTCAAAGAAATGGGAATCGCCCCGCCTCAGCCGGAGGCCAAACCGTGAGCTGGACAACAAACTGGCCCCGGCCGCGCCGTCTTCCATGGCTTCTGCTCATCTCCGCTTTGGTCCTCGCGGCCGACAGGCTGACCAAGACCTGGGTCGCCGCGCACATTCGCCTGGGCAGCGCCATCCCCATCATTCCCCGCGTCCTGCGCATCACGCACTGGACCAACGAGGGCGCGGCCTTTTCCATGTTCGCCGATTCGACCTCGCCCCACGTTGTGCGCTGGGGACTCATCGCCTTCACGCTGCTCGCCGCGCTGGTAGTCCTCACCATAATGATCCGCCTCGGCAATCGCATCACGCTTGCCACCGTGGCTCTTGCGCTCATTCTCGGCGGAGCCCTCGGCAACCTCCACGACCGCGTCTTTTTGGGCTCGGTGGTGGACTTTATCGAGGTTCACATCTTCAGCTACCACTGGCCCGACTTTAACCTGGCCGACTCCTCGATCGTGACCGGCGCCTGCCTGCTCTTCCTCGACTCGCTCGTGCCACACAAGAAAACTGCGTCCTAACTTTGCCGGCGGGCTCGCCGAAGAGGCTGGCCGCTATAATTGGCCGGACCACGCACATCGCCCATCTCCGGAGCCCTACGAAATGCTTCAAGCAGCAAGCCAGTCGCGCAGTTCTTTTGCAACTTTCCCATCGGCGAATCGCGTATCGCATCAACGCTGGGTGATTTGTGCTCTGCTGTTCTTCGCAACGGTTATCGCCTATGCCGACCGCGGGGTGATCGCCTACCTGAAGACATACCTTGAAACGGTGATTCCAGGCCTGAACGATTTCGAGTATGGCGTGATTACAGCCTCATTTCAGGCCGCCTATGCCATCGGGATGGTCGTCGCAGGCGGGCTGACCGACAAGCTGGGCACGCGCAAAGCGTTCGCCGTCGCCATGTGCCTGTGGAGCGTCGCGGCCATGCTGCGCGCCGCGGCGTTTTCGGTCACTGCCTTCGCGATTGCGATGTTTGTGCTCGGGCTGGGCGAAGCGGCAAACTTCCCCGCCTGCATCAAGACAGTGGCCGAGTGGTTTCCCAAACGGGAGCGGGCGACGGCTACAGGAATCTTCAACTCCGGCGCCAATATCGGCAACATTGCCGTGCCGCTGCTGGTGCCGTTTCTGGTGGGCGTGTTCAGTTGGCGCGGCGTCTTTGTGGTCACGGGAGCTTCGGGCCTGGTGTGGCTGCTCGCCTGGCTCGTCTACTATCGCCGGCCGGAACAGCATCGCAGCGTTTCCCAGGCTGAACTGGCCCTGATCCTGAGCGATCCGGTTGAGAAGGCCGGAAGTGTACCGTGGAGCCGTGTCCTGCCTTGCAAGGAAACCTGGGCATTCGCCGCGGCCAAGTTTCTTACCGATCCCATCTGGTGGTTTTATCTTTTCTGGGTACCTGGGTACCTGCAGACCACTTTCCACTTGAGCCTCTCGCAAAGCCGCACTCCTGTGATGCTGGCGTATGCCATCTCGATTATCGGCAGCGTCGGCGGCGGATCGATCTCTTCGGCGCTCCTGGTGCACGGCAAAAGTTTGAATGTGGCCCGCAAGGCGACGATGCTGCTGTGCGTGATGTGTATCGCGCCCATCTTTGCCACGCCGTTTGTTCATCATCTGTGGGTTGTTGTGGCGTTACTGGGTCTGGCAACCGCCGGCCACCAGGGGTGGGCGGCAAACCTTTTTACGTTGCCTTCCGACCTGTTTCCGAAGTCTTCGGTGGCCAGCGTCATGGGCATCGGCGGCATGGCGGGAGCGGTCGGCGGATTTCTGCTGCAACTGGGCGCAGGGACGATCGTGTATCTGACACACAGCTATATGACGCTGTTTGTCATGGCATGCCTCGCTTACCCTGTTGCGTTGATCATCATTGATGCCATCTCGCCCAAGTTCGCGCCGGCGCAGATCGAATAGGCCGGTGGCCGCCGAGGATTTCAATCCGCAACATGCGGCTGCTGGAACCGCAACCTGCCTTGCTGCGTGCTCCCGATCAGGCCGATCCATCGCCTACAATGGCAAAGTCAGATGAATGTACCCCTCGCAAGCGCTTTTCTGCCTTCGCAGCGTCCAATCCCCCGCCCCGGCGCACCGTTCCGATACATCGCGCCCCCCGTTTTCGTTCCACACCACGAGGATTCAATGAAGATTCGCCGTTTCTCCCCCGTAGAGCGCCAGGCCTTGGCGATTGCCGCACTGGCCTGCCTCATTTTTCCTTCCGTCTCCCTCGCAACCGCGCAGCGCCTTCCAACAACAGCGATCCCTACTCACTACACGCTTGCGTTCGCGCCCGACCTCAAGGCCGCCACCTTCACCGGCCAGGAATCGATCGATGTGATGGTTAATGCAGCTACACGCACCATCACTCTCAATGCGGCTGAGATCGAGATTCAGTCGGTAACGGCAACTTTTGGCTGCTTTACCACAGACCAGGCCTGCGGCATGAATGTGGTTCTGGGATCTCCGGCGATCTCGCTCGACAAGGAAAAAGAGCAAGCCACCTTCACATTCCCGAAGGAGATCGGCCCCGGAAAGCTGGTGCTGAACATTCACTTCACCGGCATCCTCAACGACAAACTGCGCGGCTTTTATCTCTCCAAAACCGCGCGCCGCAACTACGCCGTCACCCAGTTCGAAGCCACCGACGCCCGCCGCGCCTTCCCCTGCTTCGACGAGCCGGCCTTCAAAGCCACATATGACATCTCTCTGACGATCGACCTCGCTGACACCGCCATCTCCAACGGCCCTATCGTCTCTGATACTTCTGGCCCCGTCCCGAGCAAGCATACCCTGAAATTCCTCACCACCCCTAAGATGTCCACATATCTGGTCGCCTTCCTGGTCGGCGACTTCCAGTGCGCCACTGGCGAGCAGGACGGCGTGGATCTGCGCGTCTGCTCCACGCCGGATAAAGTTGCCCTCACTTCCTTCGCCATGGACGCCGCCAGGTTCGCCCTGCATTACTACGACACGTACTTCGGCATTCACTACCCGCTCAAGAAGCTCGACCTCATCGGCATTCCGGACTTCGAGGCCGGCGCCATGGAAAATTTCGGCGCCATTACCTTTCGCGAAACCGCGCTGCTCATCGACCCCAAAACGGCCTCCATCGCCACAAAGAAAGAAGCCGCTCTGGACATCACCCATGAAATGGCTCACCAGTGGTTTGGCGATCTGGTGACGATGAAGTGGTGGGACAATACCTGGCTGAACGAGGGCTTCGCCACCTGGATGGAGAACAAGGCAACAGCCGCCATGCATCCTGAGTGGAACATCGACGAAACCGTCGCCGGGGATGAGAATGACACTCTTAACGTCGACGCCCTGCCCACCACGCGCGCCATCCGCGCCCAGGCAAATACCCGCGACGAGATCGAGCAGATGTTTGACAGCATTTCATATGGCAAGGCCAGCGACGTGCTGCTGATGGTGGAAAACTATCTCGGCGAAGAAACCTTCCGCGAAGGCGTGCATGCGTACCTGGCCGCGCATGAATACGGCAATGCGACGGCGGAGGACTTCTGGAATGCTCAAACGGTCACGAGTCACAAGCCGGTCGACAAGATTATGGAGTCGCTGGTCGCGCAGCCCGGCGAGCCCCTGCTGACCTTCGGCGCGCCTGCCGGGGGCAAAGTTCCTGTCGGCCAGACGCGCTTCTTCCTCAGCCCCGTCATCAAGCCCGATCCGGCGCAGAAGTGGACCATCCCGGTTTGCTTCAAGAACGGCGCCGGGGCGCAGGACTGCCAGCTTCTGGCGCCTGAAACTTCGGCTCTCAAGGTCCCTTCAACCGGCTCTTTCTTCGCCAATGCAAACGGTAAGGGCTACTATCGCAGCGCTTATGCGCCTGCGCAATACGCTGAGTTGGTCGCTCACGCCGAGTCGGAGTTGACGCCGCCGGAGCGAATCAGCTTGACCGGCGACGAGTGGGCGCAGGTGCGCGCCAACAAGGCCACCGTGGGCGACTATCTGAACCTGGCCGCTGCTCTCAAGGCCGATCCTGAAGCTGGAGTGGTGGGCAATGCCGCCGGCGCCTTCAGCACCATCTACGACAACGTTGCTGCTACTCCGGATGAAAAAGCCGCTCTCGCGGCCTGGGTTCGCCGCACCTTTGCGCCCGTCTATGCCAAGCTCGGTTCGCCCTCGCCCGGCGATTCGCCCAACACCCGCCAGTTGCGCGCTGATCTCTTCGGCCTTCTCGGCTACTACGGCAAGGATCCCGCGATTCTGGCCGAGGCCGGCCGGATCGCCGACAGCTACATCGCCGATCCCGCCTCGGTCGATCCAACGCTGGCTCAGGCTGCGCTCGCCGTCGCCGCGGAGAATGGCAATGCGGCCCTCTTCGATAAGCTGCAGCACGTGTTCGAGACCTCGACCGATCCTGAGTTGCAGGAAGGCGCGCTGCGTCTGCTCGCTCAATTTGAGGACCCCGCTCTCGTTGGGCGCTCCCTCGACTATGCCCTTTCCGGCAAGGTTCACAACCAGGACGCGGCCATCCAGATTGCCATTGCCCTCCAGATTCCTAAGATCCAGGACCAGGCCTGGATGTACCTTCAAAGTCATTGGGACAAGGCAAGTACCTTCCTCACTCCGGAGATGGGAGCCACTCTAGTCGGCTCCTCGGGCAGTTTTTGCTCCGTCGAGGCTCGCGACAGCGTTCAGAGCTTTTTCACCGCACACAAAGTTCCCGCCGCCGACACCTACCTCAAGCACGCCATCGAGCGCATCGACGGCTGCATTGAGCTGCGCCGCTTGCAGGAACCGAATTTGAAAACGTGGCTGGCCGCGCAGGGCGCGCAATAATCGACCGGTTGAAAGGATCGGACGCAATTACAGCAGAACCAGAATACCTGTACCCAACGGCACGCCCTCTGAGTGGCTTTTTCCTCAAGAAAAAGCCACATTGAAGACTCTTCACTTGGGCACGTGAATTCTGGTTTTGCTCTAAAGCTTCCGCAGCCGCTCGCAGGCCTCGTCGAGCTCAGCGTCCTGCTTGGCGAAGCAGAAGCGCAGCAGATTCTCGCCGCGGCCGGGGCGGAAGAATGCCGATCCGGCAACGGCGGCGACGCCGGTCGAGCGCAGCAGGTGGCGCGCCTTTTCCGAGGCCGTTGTGCCGGGCAGGCGCGCGACGCTGGCCATGATGTAATACGCGCCCCTGGGCACCGTCGGCTCCATGCCCGCACTCTCAAGCGCTGCCGCCATCCGTCCGCGTTTCGATTGATAATCTCCGGCCAATTGCTCGTAGAAGCTGGCCGGCAATTGTTCCAGGCCCACGGCAGCGCCGACCTGAAAGGGCGCGGGCGCGCATACATAGGTCAGGTCGTGGAAGTGCGCCATGGCAGGCATCCAGCGCGCGTCGGCCGTCACGTAGCCCACGCGCCAGCCGGTAATTGAAAATGTCTTGCTGAGACCGGAAATAACAATGGTGCGCTCGCGCATTCCGGGCAGCGTTGCCGGGCAGATGTGGCGCGCGCCGTCGTAGACGAAGTACTCGTAAATCTCGTCGGTGATGAGGAAGAGATCGTGCTCGATGGTGAGTTGCGCCACGGCTTCAAGCTCGGGCAGCGTAAAGACCTTTCCCGTGGGGTTGGCGGGGGTGTTGAGCAGAATGGCGCGCGTGCGCGGCGTGACGGCGGCGCGCATTGCATCCATGTCGAGCTGCCAGTCCGGCTCGGCGAGCGCCACCAGCACGGGACACACGCGCAGAGACTTGAGCGTATTTACGTGGTACCCGTAGAACGGCTCAAACACCAGCACCTCGTCGCCGGGATTGAGCAGCGCCATGGCGGCAGCGTGCAGGCCGGCCGTTGCACCGGAAGCCACCATCACTTCGCGCTCGGCGTCGTAGCGCAGGCCGTAGTCGCGGAGTTGCTTGGCCGCGATGGCTTCGCGCAGGCGCGTAATTCCGTCGCATCGCGTGTAGATGTTCTGCCCATTGCGGATGGCCTCAATCGCAGCGGCCTCAACCACTTCGGGCACAGGAGTATCACAGACGCCCTGGGCCAGGTTGATGCCGCCCATGCGGTCGCACTCGGTGGTCATGGCGCGGATTTCGGATTGAAACGTCTCAGGCGCCAGCGAGCTAAGGGCGAGGTGCGGTGCAGCTGCGATCTGCTGGGTAAATGGGCCGGGCACGGGGAAGATCCCTCGCTTCCATCTTACATTTTGCACCGGCTCCTGGCCGGCTGAGGGAAGCGTCCCAACTGGAAACCGCTCTGAAATAGCACGGCTCCCGCGCCGGAGGCGCAGTGTTTGTTAGTCCCGCGCTTCACCGGGGTCCCCAAGAAACGGTCTTTGTTTCTTGGGGTGGAAGCGTGGGGAACGCGGCAGGCCATAATACAGGAGTCCCGTAGGGACGGCGCTTGAGAGCTCTGTAGCAGGGCACGAACTTCAGTCGTGCCGATAGGGCCAACCAAATCAATGCCGGCGGTGGACCGCGAAGTAGGATACTAAACTTATGCACGAGCTTTCCATCGCGGCCAGCATCGTGGAGGCGGTGACCGAGTCGGCCTCCGCGTATCCCGGCGCGCGCGTGAAACAAGTGCGGCTGCGCGTGGGCGCGCTGGCTTCTGTCGTCGAAGATTCCCTGCAATTCTGCTGGGAGCTGGCCACGGAAGGCTCGCCCCTTGCCGGCGCGGCGCTGGTCATCAACAAACTGCCCGTAATCGTGCACTGCGATGCCTGCGGCGTGGATATGGAGATCGAGGGCGTGCAGAGCTTCCGCTGCCCGCGTTGCGGCGAGCCGGCGGCCGATCTTCGCCAGGGCCGCGAGCTGGAGATCGAAGCGATCGAGATCGAAGAACCGGAGCCTAAAGAATCTGCAATCGCCGCGGCGAATCAGGTTGAGGAGCGCATATGATCACCCGGATTGTGGAGTTGCGGCGGGGAATCCTGAAGAAGAACGACGAGCTTGCGGCGGGGCTGCGCAATCGCTTCACTTCGGCCGGAGTGCTGGTGTTGAATCTCGTGTCGAGCCCCGGCACAGGCAAGACGGCGTTGCTGGAGTTGACCCTGCGCGAGTTGCGCAGGCGCGGTGCACACGCGGCGGCGCTGGTGGGCGATCTGGAAACTGACAACGATGCGCGGCGGCTGGCCGCGAGCGGCGCTCCCGTGCGCCAGATCAATACCCACGGCATCTGCCATCTCGACGCGGAGATGGTCTCAAAGCATCTTGAAAGCTGGGAGGGCGTCTCCCTGGCTGACCTCGACTATCTTTTTATCGAGAATGTCGGCAACCTGGTGTGCCCGTCGAGTTACGACCTCGGCGAGCGCATTCGCGTGGCCCTGCTCAGCGTGACCGAGGGCGAGGACAAGCCGCTGAAGTATCCGGGGCTGTTTAATTCGGCTGACGCGGCCGTGATTACCAAAATCGATCTCGCCGTCCCCTGCACCTTCGACCGCGAGCTGGCGCTCAAGAATATCAACGAAATCCGGCCCGGCATCCGCATCTTCGAGACCTCGGCCAAGACCGGCGCGGGGATGGAGGCGTGGCTGGCGTACCTCGCGGAGCAGGCGCAACGCTCCTGAGTTTCGCCTGCGGTCCCGATCTTGACGCAACCGCAGTTTCGGGCATTGCCAAAGAACCGTCCGCCGCGGTATTTTCCTTGTTAGGGTCGGTAGCACACACATGGGCTTCTCGGATTCCCCCGGGCAGCACGCGGCTGCGCAGGAACACGTGCAGCCGGGATTTGCCCAAAGCACAATCGAACGGCTGTTTGAGTTTTCGCCGGACGCGATCCTCGTCGCAGACGGAGAGGGCGTCATGCGCGCCGCGAATCCGCGCGTCGAAGAGCTGTTCGGCTACAGCAGCGAGGAGCTGATCGGCCAGCCGGTCGAGATGCTGGTCCCGTCGCGGTTTCGCGGCAACCATCCGCGCCATCGCGAGGACTACCATGCAGCTCCTCGCACCCGCCAGATGGGCGCGGCCCTAAATCTCTTTGGACTTCGCAAGGACGGCACGGAGTTTCCCGTCGATATCATGCTCAAACCCCTTGAGACCGCCGCCGGTCCGGCGGTGATGAGCTTTATCCGCGATGCGACGGAGCAACGGGCGGCACAGGAGGCTTTGCGGCTCAACGATCTCAGGCTGCGCTCCATCGTTGAGAACATCGGCGAGTACGCTATCTATCTGCTCGACCGCGACGGCCACATCCTGACGTGGAACCCCGGAGCCGAGCACATCAAAGGGTACAAGGCGGACGAGGTTCTGGGCTTGCACTTCTCCCGGTTTTTTGTGCAGGAAGACGTAGACCAGGACCGGCCCGCCGAGCTGCTCCGCCAGGCCGCGGCTAAGGAGCGCGTGGAAGAAGAGGGCTGGCGCGTGCGCAAGGACGGCTCCCGCTTCTGGGCCAACATCGTGCTCACGGCCATTCGCGACAGCACCGGCCAAGTGACAGGATTTGCCAAGATCACCCGTGATGTGACCGGGCAAAAGCAGGCGCAGGAATCGGTGATTGCCGAGCTCAGCAGCTTGCTGCTGGCCAATGTGGACATTCGCAAGCTGCTGGGGGCATTTTCCACCAGCATGCGCCAGATGGTTCCGCATGACGCAGCGACGTTGAATCTATACGACGAGCCTACCGGCAAGTTGCGCGTTCAGTTTCTTGCCGCCGACGATCAGGCCAGCGCGAGTCAGGGTGAGGTGTTAATGGATCCGGATGCATCCCCGGAAGGGCAGGCCTTCCGCACCCGCCGCCCGGTCATCTTGAACAGGATCGACCGATGGCCCTTTGCACTCGAGTCTGTGCAACATCTCACCAGGATGGGCTTGCGGTCCGGGGTCTGGGTTCCACTCGTTCACCGCGAAAGGACTCTGGGCTCCTTGATGGTGGCCAGCCGCGTGGAGAGCGCATTTTCGCAGCACGACGCCGAGATGCTGGGCCAGGTAGCGGGACAAGTGGCTATGGCAGTAAACAACGCGCTGGTCTTTAAGCAAATTGCCGAACTGCGCGACCGCCTGACCCACGAAAAGCAATATCTCGAAGACGAGATCAATGTCGAACACCGCTTTGACGACATCGTGGGCGAGAGCACGGGCCTGCGCAATGTGCTGCGACAGATTGAGACTGTGGCCCCGACCGACGCCACTGTGCTCATCGAAGGCGAGACGGGAACCGGCAAGGAATTGCTGGCGCGCGCCATCCACCGGCTGAGCCCGCGCAGCGAACGCACTTTTATCAAGCTGAATTGCGCCGCCATTCCCGCCGGCCTGCTCGAAAGCGAGCTTTTCGGCCACGAGAAAGGCGCATTCACCGGCGCCATCGTGCGCAAGATGGGGCGGCTGGAGCTGGCGCACGAGGGAACGCTCTTCCTTGACGAGGTGGGCGAGCTGCCACTTGACCTGCAACCGAAGCTCTTGCGCGCCTTGCAGGAGCGCGAGATCGAGCGGCTGGGCGGCACGCGGCCCATCCCGGTGAACGTGCGCCTCATTGCCGCTACCAATCGTGATCTGGCCAGGATGGTCGCCGAGAAACAGTTCCGCAGCGATCTCTTCTACCGGCTCAAAGTTTTCCCCGTCGTTGCGCCGCCGCTGCGCGAGCGCGCCGCCGACATTCCCATCCTTGTCCGCCATTTTGTCTCCCGCCACGCGCGTCGCATGGGCAAAGCCATCGAAACCATCCCGCCGGAGACGATGGCGGCTCTCGTCGCGTGGAAATGGCCAGGCAACGTTCGCGAGCTTGAGAATTTCCTGGAGCGCGCTGTGATCCTCTCGCGCGGGCCGGTGCTGCGCGTGCCGCTGGCCGAGCTCGAATCCGTGGAAGAAGAGGAAGGGAACGCAACCGCAGCAGTCAATCCTACACTGCAGGCCGCCGAGCGCGATCATATTCTGCGCGCGCTACGCGACGCCAAAGGCATCATCGGCGGGCCCGGCGGCGCTGCCGAGCGCCTGGGCCTCAAACGCACCACCCTGAACTCCAAAATGAAAAAGCTCTCCATCGAACGCGGCGACTATATGCAGTCTCGGTGACGAGATTTCGTCATCGTCACGTCGTCACGCGGCACACCTCAATCACTCTCCACAACGCGCTTCCGGAAAATTAACCACTTTGAATTCAATGTGTCGCGCAGCCCGTTGCACAGCGGCAACAGTTTGGCACGCACCGTGCATCAGTGGGGGCATGGCGCAGGACGAGCCAGCTTACGTTACGAATCACGGTTCAACAAAACGCTGAAACGATCGTTATGAAGTTGGAAGGGCGTATTGCCGGACCATGGGCGGCCGAACTTGGCCGCCTGTGGGAACACACCGCTCCGGCTCTCGCCGAAAGAAAATTGTCCCTCGATTTGCGCGGGACCACCTATGCCGACGCCGCTGGAATGCGGAATTTGAAAGCGATCTACTCTCAAACCCAAGCCGAAATTCTGACAGGCACACCCTGGACGCAATATCTAGCCGATGAAGTGAAACGCAAGGACGCGGAACCGACAGATGAGGAGAATTGACATGCAGATGGTGCGCGAAAATGCGAACGATGTGGTTGTTCCCCCCTACCGCAAGAGTGAGTTCTTCAGCTCGTTATCCGCGGCTGCGCTGGCCGATTTCGAATCGCTGCTCCATCCCACTTCGTATCCGGCAGGCGTCGTGCTGTTCACCGAGACGCAACCCGCCGCCGGCATCGTTGTCATTCTCGAAGGCGAGGTCAAGCTCTCCATCAACTCGAGCGACGGCCACCGCCTGAGCTTCCACATCGCCAAGGCCGGCGAAGTCCTCGGACTTTCTTCCGCGCTTTCCGGCGGAGCTTACGAGATGACTGCGGAGGTGCTCTACCCCACCAGAATCGCGCACGTAACACGCCAGGTTTTCCTGCAATTTCTTACCCGCCATCCTGAGGCTTACCAGACGGTCGCGCGCGATATGGTGCGCAGCTATAACCTTGCTTGCGGGCAATTGCGCATGGTGGGTCTGTCTGCATCGGTGCCCGAGCGGCTGGCGCGGCTGCTGTTGGTCTGGAGCGAACCCAGCCAGAAGCCCGCGACCGGCTCGCGTTGCCGCCTGTCGCTCACGCACGAGGAGATCGGCGAATTCATTGGCGCCTCGCGCGAAACCGTCACCCGCACCCTGACCTCCTTTAAAAATCGCCGCCTGGTGGCGCAGCACGGTTCCACGCTCACGATTCCCAGCCGCGATGCCTTGGAGAGCTACGCAGCCGTTTAGAGCATTTCTCCTTCTGCTGTATACCGAAGCCGATACGCTGAATGGCGATTTCCTCAAGAAATCGCCACCGCGCACGAAAACCATGATGACTATATCTCAAGGAGAAATGCCTTAGCGCCTGTTCAGAACTTTCTTGACGGGCTGGCCGTTCGTCTGGATTACGCGATGTGGAAGGCATTGCGAATCCACGGCGAACGGCCAATTTGTTTTTGAGCGCCCGGTCACCGCTGCTTCATTTGCCGCAAGGCCAACTGGGCGGCGTGATAGCCGCACATGCCATGCACGCCTCCGCCCGGTGGCGTCGATGCTGAACACAGATACAGATTCGGCGCGCCCGTCGAGTAGCCGCGCAAAGTTGGGCGGAAGATCATCTGCCTCATTGTCAATGCTCCTCCGCTGACGTCGCCCCCGAAAAGGTTCGCGTCCATCGCTTCGAGCGCGGCGGGAGACGAAACTCGGCGCGCCAGTACGCAATCGCGGAATCCGGGCGCGAATCGCTCAATCTGCGCTTCAATGCGCTCCGTCATATCGAATGCCGAGCCGTTGGGCACGTGGCAATACGCCCACAACACGTGCCTGTCCTCTGGCGCGCGCGTCGCATCGAAGAGCGTAGGCTGCGCGGCCAGCACGAAGGGCCGCTCGGCTTCTCGCCCTTGCGCTATCGCGTCTTCGGCCGCGGCGATCTCCTCAAATGTGCCGCCAAGGTGCACGGTGATTGCGCGCCGGCACTCCGGCGCTCGCCATGGAACCGGCTCTGAAAGAGCGTAGTCGATCTTGAATGCGCCCGGCCCGTGTTCAAATCGCTCCAGCTTGCGCCTGTAGCCGGGCGCCAGCCGCTCGCCGGCGATTGCAAGCAATTGTCGCGGCGCGGTGTCGAACAGGATAAGCGCGCTCTCTGCTTCGATCCCGCTGAAGGCAGCCGTATCGATGCGGTGAGAGATGTGCACCGTGCCGCCCAGCATCATGAGATAACGCGCGAGCGCCTGTGTAATGGCGCCAGCGCCTCCGCGCGGAATCGGCCAGCCCACTGCGTGAATGGTGACGCCGAACATCAGGCCGATGGTTGCACTCAACGGCCGGTTAAAACTCAGGCACGAGTGGCCCGCCAATCCTGCAAAGACTGCGCGAGTGCGCGGATTCCTGAATCGGTTTTGCGCAAAACTTTGCGCTGATTCGAAGGCGGTCAATCCGAACCGTGCCATCCGCAACGGATGACGCGGAATGCGCAGCATGGGCCCGAGGCTGTCTTCCGCAAACTCCTGCCAATGATCGACGGCGGGCTGCACCAGGCGCCTCCACGTCCTTCCATCCTCGCCCAGCGCACGTTCCGTTTCGCCAAGGTCGCGCTCGAGCACCACCGCGGCGCCATCGTCGAGCGGGTGCGCCAGCGGCGCTTCACCATGAACCCACTCCAATCCAAAATCTGCCAATGGGAGCGACGTGAAAAACGGCGAACCCGCCGCGAACGGATGCACCGCCGAGCCGGAGTCGTGCATGAACCCAGGCAGCGAAAGCGGAAGCGTGCGCGCCGCGCCGCCCGGCTCGGCTTCGGCCTCGTAGACATCGACATGCATCCCCGCTTGCGCCAACACAATGGCCGCGGCGAGCCCGTTGGGGCCCGATCCAATCACGCACGCGCGTCCCATCGAGAAATCCTCCACCGAGTTACAGCTCACGGCCCGACTGAAGTCGCGTCGGTTCCATGCATTCCCGTTCCCTCGGTCCCCGTCTTTGTCAATCGTGCGGCGGCAGCTCCCGCGGCCACTCCACGACGGCAAAGTTGCCGTCCTCGGTCATCGTAAGCTCCGGCGCGTAAAGACCCAGGTCTTCCCTCCGCCACCAATCCCCGGTGTGCCGCTTTTCATCCATCGAGGTGAACCAGTATTGCCACAGGACCGCGCGCACATAACGCGGCGGAATCTGCGTGAAGGGATTTCCGCGGAAGAGCGCCAGCACATCCTCATCGCCGAGCAGCAACCGCTCCTCCGTGAGAGGAACCATCTCATTCTCGCGCCAGCCGCCAAGCGAAGCAAACCATAGGTTCCAGTCGAAGCGTGGTTGGTAGGGCGCATAGATGCGCGGGGCCTCATTCAGCGCCTGCGGCTTGTTACGGAACTGGTACGGAGCCCAATTCACTTGGTCGTCGGAGCCCTGGAATTCGATCTCGTAGCGGCCGCGCGTCATCACGGCAAACAGGCCGTACTGATTCGCGATGCGAAAAGGTCCGAGCGCGGCAAGGGGCAATGCAAGAGCCTGGGGAATGTTGCGCCGGAGCGGAATGCCGATCATTTCCACTGTGGTGTCGTAGGCGATCCACGTCAGCAGGATTGCCGCAACGGCCAGGCGCGCGGACCACAGGAAAAGACCGAGCCGATCCAGGAGATTCCTTCGTGCGCGGCCGCTCTCGCGCGGCTCTGTTTCCGCCGCAACCATGCTGGCTTCGACCAGTGCGAGTAACGACAGCGGCTGCCTTTCCTTGAACTCCGGTTCCGTTGCCGGGATTGCTTCCCGCTCATGCGGACGGAAACGCGTGGGAACAAAGCGGAGCAGAAACTTGTCATCCAGCAGCAAAAAGCCGAGCGAGAGCACGAGGTAATTCAGAAATGTGTAATTCGCAGTGAGGATGACGCCGATCTCCCACGGTGTGACGATGAAGAAGCAGATCAGGCGCACGCGGCGCGGGAAGAACATCATGAACACCAGGCCCAACTCCAGCCCCAGCGTGCCTGCAACCGTGGCGGCATGGAACCAGTGCGGAAGATGCTCGGCATACCACCCGATCCAGGTCGGCAGGGGGCCGTTCTGGTAGTACTTGTCCATGGCCGTGAAGTTGCGCCACTCTGGGTCGCCGCCCGCCAGCTTCACCATGCCCGATTCGAAGTAGATGCGGAACCACTCCCATTGCAATAGGAACCAACTGGCGCGAGAGGGCCGATCGCTCGCGCCCCATCCCGGCTTTAGGCCTCGCGGCGCGAAAAACAGCGCCAGAAATCCAGCTTCGAGCAGCATGCCGTCGGATTGATAGCTTGAAAACACGCTCGACACGCCGACAAATGAGAGGAAACAAACGAAGCAGACGAAGAAGCTGAGCCGTGGCCACACGTTGAGGAAGGCCATCACCGAAGCAAAAAGACCGATCCACGTAACCGCCATCAAAGCCGTCGAGCCCGCGGAGATCCAATAGAGCGACGGCGCGTACCAGTAACGCGTGATGCCCATCTGCTGCGCGACGGCGGCCATAAACTGCTGCGCGGGCAGAATTCCCTCCGGACCAATCAGGCCTTTGATCTGAAACAGAAGCGAATAGAAAGCAGAAAAGTAGATGGCGGCCAGCGCACGCAGAAAGATCCAGCGCGGCGCCAGCCTGCCCCGCGGGCCGCGCCGCTCGTCGAAGAGCCACCGGATTGCGTCGACCAGCCTGGTCAAGGTCGCCTCTCGGCCATGTCTCGAACAGGATAACGGCTCGCAAACCGCCTGTCATGAAGTTATGGCCCGGGGCGCCCCGCGACGATTGCCGCAGCGGTAGCATAGACCGTGGTCACGGCGCCACTGGCAAGGCATCGTCGAATTTCTCAGGAAGATTGACTGTGTACGCAAGCGGCACCCGATCTATCTTGGATAGCTGGATTGAAAAGCAACTCCCCGCCTGAATCGTGCTCTTTAATTCGATCGTGGATCGGTGGCGTTCAGCGATCAATTGGGCGAGCACGAGTCCAAGTCCGGAGCCGGAGAAGTCGCCGTGAATGGGCCGCGCGACCCGGTAAAAGCGCTCGAAGATTCGTTTCTGATCGTCGGGAGCGATCCCAATGCCGGTGTCGGTGACACGGATCTCCGCGGCGCTTGACCCTGCGGTTAGCGTGTGCTCGCGGAGAGCGAGCGTGACGGACTTACCCGAGGGCGTATAGCGCCATGCATTTTCAAGCAGAATATTGAGCAGCCGCTTGAGAGCTAGGTGGTCGGCATCAACCCAGAGTTCGGAGGCGCCTATCTCTCTACTAAATTGAATCCCCGCCTCGTCAAACCGCCCCATCCATTCGTCCGCCGCCTCTTCGAGCACGTCGGGCAGATTCACGGGTTCCATGCGCAACACTTCAACGCCCGCGTCGGCGCGGGCAAGCGCGAGAAGCTGCTCGACGAGCCGGGTCAACTGCACTGAACTTTGCAGAATCCGCTCGCAGGTCTCGCGGTAGTAGACGGCATCTCGCGGAAAAGCAAGGGCGACTTCGGTTTCGGCGCGCATCAGCGCGATAGGAGACCGGAGCTCATGCGCCGCGTTTGCCGTGAAGGAGCGAACGCTCTGGTACCCGGCCTCAATGCGGCCGAGCATTTGATTCAGGGTATTGGAAAGTGCGGCAAGCTCGTCGCGCGTCTTGAGCGCGGGCAGGCGGCTGTTGAGATTCTTGTCGTTGATGCGCTGCGCCTCGGCTGCAATAGCGGCGATGGGCGAGAGAGCTTTACGGCTCATGACGTATCCGGCCAGTGAAGATACGAAAAGGCCCACAGTTGCAAGCAAGGTCAGCTGGATACGGAAGTTGGTGAGAACGGCGAGCGTCTTGGTGAGAGACAGCCCGGTCTGCACGGTATACCGCACGCCTTTGACCTTGATAGGCTCGATGAGCGCGCGCACGCGAATGGACTCGGCTTCGTAAGTAAAGTAGGAACCGGCCTCCGGCGCCTGCTGCGGCAGAACGAGATTCGGATAGACAGCTGCAACATGCGATGAACGATAAAGCCAGTTGCCGTTCTCATCGATGATCTGCAGCCACTTGCTGCCGTGGCTGACCTCGTATGCGGCGGTGATGGCGTTATGCAGTTGAGATGCGGTTTCATCCCTAGGACGGGCCTCGAGAAACCGGTGCACGCTGCGCACGCGCTGCTGCAACTCGTTGTTCTCAAGTTCGCCAATGGCGCGATGCACCATCCAGAGAGCGCCGAAGCCAATGGAAAACAGCATAGCCGCGATCGCCAGCGAGTACCAGAGCGTGAGCCGGACGCGAATGGGCAGATGAAGGTTCATGACGCCATCCTCGCAGACAGCTCCGGCTCTTCCACCAGCGAGTAGCCGCTCCCGCGAATCGTGGAAATGATGCCCGGCGCTTCATCGAGTTTGTCACGCACACTGTTCACCAGAGTATCGAGCGCCCCATGGCTCATCACCTCATTGCCCCACACCGCCTGGATCAACTGGCGCCGCGGTAAAATCTCCCCGCGATGCAATGCCAGCGCGCGCAGCAGCAGATATTCAGTGCGCGAGATGTGAATCTCTGCGCCATCGCAAAAGAGCCGCCGGCCCGGGATGTCGAAGTGAAAGGGGCCAAAGCAAAAGTTATCCGCGGCTGCGATCCGGGTGCGGCGCACGGCGGAGGTAATGCGCGCGACCAACTCACGCAATGAGAAGGGCTTGGTAAGGTAGTCGTCGGCGCCGGCATCGAGACCGTAGACGATGTTATGTTCCTGATTCAACGCCGTGAGCATTACGATGGCCGGGCGATGGGCGCGATGGCGAAGCCATTCGGCGATCGCGTAGCCGCTGCGGCCGGGCAGTCCAATGTCGAGCACGATGGCGTCGAACTCGCGCGCAAGGGCGATCTCAAGGCCCGAGTCTCCATCTGCCGCAATCGTAACCGCGATGCCGGCTTCGCCAAGCCCCTTGCGCAACAAATCCAACATGCGTAAGTCGTCTTCAATCACCAATATGCGCACGTGACCTTTTCCCCGCAGTGGAAGCGCGTTTTTCGATCGTGCGCGCAAATCCCACATATTCATTTCAGCACGCATTTGCGAGGATGCACAGGGTTCCAAGCAATCTTAGAGGAAATTCACCGCATTGTTAACGAAGCTTTAACAGACCAGCCTAAAGTTCTGCTTATAACCAGCCGGATATACATCTCGCCATGCGGATCGGCTTCGCCGGCTGAACAAGGAGACCATCGTGAGACGCTTGCCAATCGTAGCCTTCCTGTTGACGCTGCTTATCCCGTTTGCCTGCTTCAGCCAGGCGACCAAGGGGACAATCACGGGACACGTGACCGACGCTTCCCAAGCCGTTATCCAACGCGCACAGGTGGTTGTCACTCCCGGCAACTTCGTCACCACATCCAATGAGCTTGGCGATTTTGTGGTGAGCGGCTTGGCCCCTGGAAGCTACACAGTCGCTATCAAGTCGGTAGGGTTTAACCAGTTCGCCATGACTGTCACCGTCACTGCCGGACAAACCGCCACGCTCGATGCGGTGCTGCATGTTATTTCGGGCAGCGAGCAAGTCATCGTGACAAGTGGGCGCGGAGAAGACATGGTCCAGGCGGTGAATGAAGAGATCACCTCGCCCAACATCGTCAACGTGATGCCTGAAACCGAGATCCTCGCTCTTCCCAACGCCAATGTCGCCGATGCCATCGGCCGCATGCCGGGCGTGACCGTGCAGCGCGACGAGGGTGAGGCCGTCTACGTCCAGGTCCGCGGCCTCGATCCGCGCCTGACGAACACGACCATCGACGGCGTGACCATTCCGTCACCGGAATCGAATGTGCGCCAGGTCATCCTGGCCACAATTCCCGCCGACATGGTCCAGTCGATCGAGCTCAACAAAACGCTCTCCGCCAATCAGGACGCGGACGGCATCGGTGGGTCAGTCAATATGGTTACGAAAATGGCCGGCGAGGCGCCGACCTTCGATGCCATCTCCACGCTGGGCATGTCGCCCATCGAGAATGACCGTTACATGGGCTTGGCGGGCTTTACGCTCGGCAAGCGCTTCGGCGCCAGCAAGCGCTGGGGCGTCATCATGGGTGCAAGCTACGATTACAACGGGCGCGGCATTAATGACATCGAGCCGTCTCCGGACCTCAACCCCGACGGAACAACCACCCCGTATTACGACAGCATCGACCTGCGCGAGTATCGCTATCAACGCCTGCGCTGGGGTGGAACTATGGGCGTCGATTACAAGGTCAGCGATCACTCCACTTTGGCCGCTCACTTCCTCCTTTCGGATTTCAAGGACTGGGGCGACAAGTGGACATATACAGTCCAAACCGACGCCAAACCGAAGTTCAAGTACTCCATCCGGCGTCCCGACTTCATGATCGGAAGCTTCTCGCTGGGCGGGAACCACATTTACGGCAACAAGTGGTTCACCTGGGGTTCCTCTGTATCGCGCTCGCGCGAGCTCAACGCCGGAGGCAATCCGGGAGGCGCCTTCGATGCCAGCAAAGAGTTGAAAAACGGGCCATCGGGCAATTGCGACTACGTCGGCGGTCTGAATGGCGACCCCTACCGTCCGCAGTGGGCGGCGCCTTGCATGACTCCGAACACCTCGAGCCCGGCTGACAACATCTACAGCCTCTCCAATTACACGCTCGACAATATCAACACCACCTCCGGCCAGGCGATGCAACTGAACCTGCAAGAGTGGGGCGCGATGGGACTCAACTATCACCTCGGCAAGCACTCCGCCACGTTGGAGTTCGGCGGCGAGTTCCGTAATGCGCACAAGGGCCAGCATGCCTACACGCCAACCTACGATTACTGCCCGAATTCGAAGGCGGATCCCGGCTACGCGACCAGCGACCCATGCAGCGCACCGACTTATCCCTCTCCTGTAAGCTCGGAGATCTTCGCCAGCGGCTTCCAGGACCCGCACTACTACGATGGCACATACCACATGGGGGAAATGACTGACCATTACAAGGTGGATCAGTACCTTGCTGCCAACCCCAACCTCCTCCCGTTGGATGTGCCCGCCACCCGGAGCTCATCGGACCCGGCCAACTACGACCTGATCGAGCGCGTCTCTGCCGGCTACATTATGAACACCGTCAACCTCGACCGCCTTCGCCTCCAGACCGGATTGCGCCTGGAAGCGACGCACGAGTACGGAAGGGGCTATCTTGTGAACCCCGCCGCCGGCCCCAACGGCGATGGAATGGATAACAACGGAAACTGGATAGGGACCACTGCGGTGACGACTACCAAGGACTACATCGATCCTCTGCCCAGCGTTCAAGCCCGTTGGGAATTTACATCCGCGACGGCGATTCGTGCGGTCTACGCGCGCGGCATCTCCCGGCCCAACCAGTACGACCTGGTGCCGTACGCTGCCTCCGCCAGCGGTCCAGGTAACATCGTGGCCTCTATCGGCAACCCCAATGAACTGCCGACCCACGCCAACAACTACGATCTGCTGCTGGAGCAGCAGTTGAAGCCCTTCGGCCTGATTCAGGCGGGGTTTTTCTATAAGCAATTGACCAATCCGATTGTCGCGGCCAACCAGCCCTGCACCATCTCTTGTGCCGCGTTTGCCGCTATCGATGGAGTAGATCCGAGTGTTGCTCTGGAAACGCAAGACATCAATGGCTCCAACGCCAGTGTTTGGGGGCTGGAATTCGGCTTGCAGCAAAGGTTCGCCAATCTGCCCGGCGGTTTCCGCGGCCTGGGCCTGATGGCCAACTACTCCTACAACGATTCGCACATCAATGGCCTTCCCAATCGCGACGACTCGCCCTCGCTGATGGGCACTGCGAGGCACGCCTTCAACATCGAACCGGACTACGAGCTGGGCCGCTACTCGGTGCACATGGGCGTCTCCTACAACAGCTCCAACATTGACGCTTACCAGTACTTCTCCAATGACTCCGGTATTCCGTCGGGAGTGTGCGGCAATGCACCACCCAACGGGCCGATCAACGGACCCTGCGGCGACAATTACTTCTATCCGCATCTTCAGGTGGACGCTCAGATGGGCATGCGCGTTTATCGCGGGCTGAAGCTTCAGTTGGATGGGTTGAATCTCAACAATGAAGTCTTTGGTTTCTACAACGGCAGCTCGCAGTACATGACGCAGCGCGAGTACTACAAGCCCACCTATAGCGCCAGCCTGAGCTGGACCTCAAAACGCGAATAGGGGTCACAGAATCACACTTGCGGGCCGGCGCAAAAGACCTCTCATATCGCGCTGGCCTGCATTTCTTTTATCCTTTCTCAGGCTCTACTCCAAAACGGAGGTCCCGATGCGGTTTCGCGCCTTGTTGCGTTTCCTGTCTCTCGTTCTTCTTTTCCCGGCCGGCTCGATCTTCAGCGCGGCGCAGCCATCTCCCGCGCCTGCAATTTCTGCGGGGCCCGATCTGCAATTCGCCGTCATCCTTACCCGCCATGGTGTCCGCTCCCCCACCGGCAAACCGGAGCAGTACGCGCCGTACTCTGCCTCGCCATGGCCGGAGTGGAACGTTCCTCCCGCCTACCTCACCGCGCACGGCTATGAGCTGATGAAATTCTTCGGCGCGTTTGACCGCATCAAGCTCTCCGGTGAGGGATTGCTCGCCGCCACAGGCTGCGCTGACGCCGCGCGCGTAACGATCATTGCCGACACCGACCAGCGCACGCGCGAGACGGGCAAGGCGCTGGCAGAGGGAATGCTTCCGGGGTGCGTCGTCCCGGTCCACTCGCAGCCCGACGGCGCCAACGATCCGCTCTTCCTCCCTCTCAAAGCACGCATCGTCCATGCCGATCCCGGCCTGGCGGCCGCAGCTATTGCCGGACGCATCGGTGGTGACCCCAATAACCTGACCGAGGCCTACCGCCCGCAGTTGGCCGTGCTGGACCGCGTGCTCGCCGGCTGCGGACATGGGCCCGCCAATGCCAGGCGCACCTCGATCTTCGACATTCCTGCTACCTTGAAACCTGGCATAGGCGAATCTCCCGTGTCGGCGAGCGGGCCGGTCGCCACCGCCCACACGCTGGCCGAAAATCTGCTCCTCGAATATACGCAGGGCATGAGCGACGCCGACACCGGCTGGGGATGCCTGGACGGCGCTACGCTGCGCACTGTGATGCAAGTCAACATCGCTTCATGGGAATATAGCTTTCGCACGCCCACCGTCGCGCGCATGTACGCCTCGAATCTTCTCGACCACGTCCTGCGAACCATGGCCCAGAGCGTGACAGGCAAACCCGATCCAGGCGCGCTCGGCAAGCCCGGCGACCGTCTGGTCATTTTGGTGGGCCACGACACGAACATCGTCACTTCGGCCGGAGCTCTGGGCATCGACTGGATCGAGGACGGCCGCGTCGACGATACGCCTCCAGGCGGCGCGCTGGTCTTCGAGTTGTGGCGCTCACGCGTCGATGGCAAGCCCTTCGTGCGTCTTGAATACACCGCGCAGACTCTGGAACAAATGCGCAAAGGGGAAACGTTGACGCCAGCCAACCCGCCCGCCGAGGCCCCCATCTTCGTTCCTGGATGCAGCCGCCCGGATCTTTCGTGCACGTGGGAGGGGTTCTCCGCCGCAATGCGTCAGGCCATCGATCCGGCTTACGTCAGCGCGCTGCCGTAAGCCAAGAAGCACGGCTCACTTGCTGACTCGCTGACTTGCCGACCTGCTGACTTGCTGCTTTCCTCAGTCCAGCCGCGTCAGAAACGCATCGCCCTCGACCGGCTGCACATGCTGCGCAATGTAGGCGGCCATTTCGCGGTCGTCGCCCTCGGGACGAATGCGTACCCAATAGCTGTTCTCGCCGGGAAACTCAATGACGTTCGACCCGGGATAGCGGCGCAGTAACTCCTGCTTCAGCCTGATGGCGGCGCGCTCGTCGTGGAATGCGCCAATCTGCACGCACCAGCGCCCGCCCCAGTCGATGGGCTTTGGGGTTTCGTACACGTCCATGCGGACCCGCGCCAGCCCCTTGCCGTAAACGCCCGTGGCCTTTGCCGAGGCGATGGTCAAATCCAGCATCCTGCCTTCCACAAACGGACCGCGGTCGGTAATGCGCATGGCGCTCGATTGCCCGGTGGTCATGTTGGTCACCACCACCAGCGAGCCCATGGGCAGAGTGCGATGCGCCGCGGTCATTGCCTGATCGTCGAAGACCTCTCCGTTGGCGGCGCGGCGGCCCTTGTAGGGCGCCGTGTACCAGGTGGCGTAGCCCACCTCGCTCAAAATGGGTTTGTGGCTGGCTACAAATTCGAGGTCCGCGTCGCTCACCCCTCCCGCCGGCACCGGAGTGACTGGAATGCGCGCGGGGGGCGGTTGCGGCGCCGTGGCAGCGGGAGCCGGTTGCTGCTCCGGCGGCAAGGCTTGCGGCGGAGCCATCTGTGTCGTGTTTTCCCGATGATGGCAGCCGCTCGCGCCCAGCAGCGCGGCAGCCAGCCCGGCCGCGCAGGCCACGCTCCAAAGCTTTGTCCCTTGCGGCACTCCGGCACTCAAGGTCGCGGCTCCCCGGTCTCGTTTTTGGGCTGGTTGCGGGGCGGGTTCGCAGCCTGGTTGTCCCGCTGCTCAAAACGGTCGGCAAGATCGCGCAGCGTGTCGGCGGCCACGCGCATGGCTGAGATCGATTCCCTTCGCACCTGCGGAATCACGGCATCATTCACGTAGGCGATGGTGTGGCGCAGCTCCATCTCGATCAGCTCCATCGCCTCATCGATCCGTTGGCCAACGCTGCTCGCGCCCGTGCCTGGATTGTCCTTCGCGCCCATAAAATGCACCCCTCATCAATAACCTGTCCAAAGTCTGCTGGATGCTTCATGCCGCGTCAATGCCTCAAACGGGATGGGGGACCGTAAAAATTAACATTGACCTGAAGCGCGGCCTTCTTCGATCATTGCTTTAAAGGGCTAACCCTCCTTAACCTGCATAGTTTCGATTAGGCGAACCTTGCGGCTGTGACGCTTCACATTTGCCACACTTTTTGGAGAGCGTGTTACGCCTGAAATTGCAGGCCGAGTGCGGATGGAAGTTCTTCAGGCGCTCATGGATAGCAGTACCCCAAGCGCCAGGATCGATCGTTCCGGCGGCGGACCTGGATTCCCTTGAGACACCGTGTACGTGTAACTCCAGCAAGCGAGGTCTCGATCTCTTGGCAAGCGACGCGTTCCGTTTCATAAGATGCGGCCGCACCCCATGCGCGCCCCCATGCACGAATCGATCGCGGCTTTTAAGCCTGCCTCTGCTCGCGCTGGCGCTGGCTTTGAGTGCAGGCCAAGCTACGGCCGAGCAGACCCAGGCCGGGCAATCCCCGGCCGCCCAGCCTGCGCAAACGCAGCCGCAGGCTTCTCAACTGAAGAAACCAGGCAAAGCTGAAAAGCCCCTGGACCCCTGCGCCATAAAAAATGCCGGTGCATCCATGACGGCCACCGGCGGAATGCGGGTCCTGGCAGTCGCCGGCCTCATTCCACATGCCTCGGCCGAGAGCGCACCGACTGTCGAGGCGAAGGTCTGCTTAACCCACGCCCCCGTCATCAACTGGTATGCCCGCTTCGTCACTGGCCCCGACGTCACGCCTTTCTCGCCCATGCAGAAACTCCGCCTGGCTGCCGATAACCTGTTCAACCCCTTCAACCTCATCACGATCACCGGCGAGGCAGGCATCTCCGTAGCCGCCAACTCCCACTCCGCCTACGGGCCGGGCTTTCCCGGCTGGGGCCGCAACGTTGGCGTCAGCTTTACTCAGGACATGACTAGCCAGTTCTTCGGCACTTTCCTTATTCCTTCCATTACCCACACTGACCCTCACTACCACCGCAGGCCCGACATGAGCATCCCGCGCCGTGCTTTCCATTGCGTTTACCAGATCTTCTGGCAGCGGGACGACAACGGCAGGCGCACGCTCAACTACTCCCAGATCTTCGCTCCCATGGTCGACATGTCCCTCGCCAACCTCTACGTGCCCGGCCAGCAAACCCATTTCTCGGCCGATGCCGAGCGCTACGGGGTCGATCTGGCCACCGCGCCCATCGACAATTTCATTACGGAGTTCGTACCCTCGATTGCGGCCCATATTCACACCCACGTTGTCTTCGTCCAGCGTATCGTCAACCAGGTAGCCACCACCGGGAAGGTGCCGTAAGAAGTAGATTCACATCACAGGTGCCCTTCCCCCACTCATGTAGGTTTCATGAATCGCAACGGAGGTTATTCGAGAAAATGAAAAGCGTTCGCAGGTCCTTCTCTTTGAGTGCACTTTGCCTGGCTTTTGCATGCATGCTGCTGGGCGTGATGAGCAACCAGGCCGCCAGGGCGCAAGCCGCTCGGCCGCCGATCGGCTACTGGAACAATCAAGGCAAGACCAATAGCCTGGTGGTAGAGCAGAACGGCACCTGCGGCTTCCTGGTCAACGGGAAGGCCAAGTGGTCCGGCACCTGCAGGTGGGAGACCCCCTCGGCCAGAGGCGGGATTCTGGACCTGCAATACCCGATGCCTCTCCAGCCCGGGCACATTCGCTGGAGCGTTGTCTACGTGAACAAGACGACCATCACGGTCGACGGAGAGACGTTCTACAAACAGGCAAATTAGGGCGCAGCCGGGTACCGAGTATCCCGACCCGGGGCACCCTAGCAGCTTGCTGAAAAACTCATATGGTGGGCTGTTTTGTATCAAGGCGCGAGTTCACTCGCGCTGCAAACGCAGCAAAATCAATGCGGGGCTTTAGGGCATTTTTCGGATTTCTGTAGAGTCACCCAGAGGCGCGCAATGAGCATTTTCTCAGGGAAAATACCCACAGACGTTTGTGGCAGCACTCTATACCAATCCGAAAAATGCTATAGGTTTCGCTGAAATTTACTCCCTGCGGCCAGGCCACTTACCTTCAATATCAGGGCTATGCCCCCATCCTTTTGCTCCCGGTTTCTTGCATCTCTAAGGCTTGTGACATCTATCACTTGTCGAATAAAATACTCCCTCGAACCGCCCTCCCGTTCGCTGCCCCCAAATCCCCATCCAGCGCCCGTTTCCGCCATTCGCTGCACGCCGCTTGGGCTCGCCGCCCGCCCGCTTTACCCTCGTAATGACTTTCTAGCCTTCGGAATCCCTGCCGGGAACTGCAGGGCTAGACGTTGCCGGGACTTAGCCTCCGGCGTCTTATTCCAGTTGAGGGAGACCGCAATCATGTCCAAAGCCGTCAAGTATGCCGAGAAAGCAGCAGTCTACGCGGCAAGGGGAGCGTGGGTCATCTACGAACGGCTGAACCGGATCAGCCCCAACCCGTCGTTCACGCCCAAATGGTCCGATAAACCCCTCCAGAAGAGCTGGCAGAAGGAGAAGCCGCCCCTCGGCTGGCCGCGCACCACCGATTCGCTTTGTCCCAAGTGCGTCCCCGAAATCCGCAAGCAGATTCTCGACGGCAAGCTGCCCGTAGACGTCCTCCTCAATGAAAAGGTCGGCGAAATCAAGGCCCAGATCATCGAGCGCGACGGCAAAATCCTCATGGTCAAGGACTGCCCCAGGCACGGCCACTTCGAGGACGTGATGTCGATCGATCCGGCCTTCTTCAAGCACCTTGAAGAGAGCTTCCCCGGCCGCGACGTGCGCGCCCACGGCGCTAAGGCCGACAAGCTGCACAACCATGGCACGTCCACCGTCACCCACGGCCGCGGCTCGGTGCTCACCATCGACCTGACCAATCGCTGCAACATGATGTGCGATCCCTGCTTCATGGACGCCAACCAGGTCGGCTTCGTCCACGAGCTCACCTGGGACGAGATCAAGCTGATGCTCGACAACGCCGTCGAGATGAAGCCCAAGCGGCAGATGAGCGTGCAGTTCTCCGGCGGCGAGCCCACGCTGTCGCCCTACTTCCTTGACGCCGTCGCTTACTCGCGCAAGGTCGGCTTCAACTCCGTCCAGGCCGCGTCCAATGGCATTGAATTCGCCAAGTCGAAGGAGCTCTGCCGCGCTGCCGCCGAGGCCGGCCTGCGCTACGTCTACCTCCAGTTCGACGGCATCGGCAACGCCGCTAACTCGCACCGCAAGGTCGGCAACCTCTTCGACGTGAAGCTCCAGGCCATCAACAACCTGCACGAAGCCGGCGTCGAGATCGTTCCCGTCACCACCATCGTCAACGGCATCAACAACGAGCAGGTGGGCCGCATCATCCAGTTCGCCCTCGACAACCCCAAGAAGATCAGCTTCCTCAGCTTCCAGCCGGTCAGCTTTACCGGCCGCGATGAGGACATCACCGACGAGCGCCGCTTTGCCCAGCGCTACACGCTCTCGCACATGGCGCACGATATCAAAACGCAGGTCGGCTTCGGCGAACCTGAGCGCGATTGGTTCCCCATCAGTTTTATGAGCACCTTCTCCGACTGGGCCGATCTGGTGCACGGGCCCAACGCCGAGTGGGGCCAGCTCTCCTGCGGCTGCCATCCCAACTGCGGCATCGGCATGGCCATGATGATCGACAAGGAAACCAAGGAAGCCGCCCCTGTCACCGCCTTCCTCAACATGAATAAGGTGGCCAAGGATCTTGCCAGGGTCAACGACGCCTCCCGCGGCAAGTGGCTTTCGGTCATCGGCTTCGGCCTAGCGCTCTTGCGCAACTACGATCCCTTCCAGGCGCCCACGCACTTCCGCATCACCGACATGTTGAAGAAGATGGACAAAACCTTCAACGCCACGGGCAAGGACTACGGCTCCGTCAAGGGCACGCGCACGATGGAAGATATTCAAAAGCGCCGCCAGGACCGCTGGAACTTCCTCTTCATTGCAGGCATGTGGTTCCAGGATCTGTTCAACTACGACTTCCGCCGCACCGAGCAGTGCATCATCCCCTACGCCACCCAGGAAGGCGAAATCAGCTTCTGCGCCTACAACACCGGCATCGGCTGGCGCAACATCATCGAGAAAATGCACATGACGGCCACGCTTACCAAGTGGTATGAGGAGCACGGCCGCCACGAGATCTTCGCCGGCGGCAAAAAGGTCGGCATGAACCACGTGGGCCACGAACTGGTGCTCAATATGGACCACGTAAACGCCGAGGCCAACCACACTCTCGACAATCTGGGCATCGCCAAGAACGCCCGCGAAGAGAAGCTCCGCGCGCGCGAAGAAAAAATCCGTCAGGAAGCTGAGAACGCCCGCATGGCCAAGCTCTATCGTGAACATGTGCTGGGCGAAAAGCCCGTCGAGGGCCTGGTAAGCCTCGATTCCATCGCCCCGGCCCGCCCCGTCGCACCTGCCGCAAAGCAGGAGGAAGGCGAGCTCGTCGCCGGCGACTGATTTGTAGCGCCGGTCTCGTGTTTGTAGCGCCGGTCTCCTGACCGGCTGTCGTGCGGGTCTCCAGACCCGCACACGTCCGTAGTTAAAGCGCAGTAGGTTCACCAGCAGGCTTGGCTCTCCAAGCACCAGGGCCGTCCGCAAGGACGGCCTTGGTCTGTCAGGCCAGAGGCTGACCCGCCCACTCATCCTGCATGCCGAATCGCCAAAAGCGTCACGTCGTCTATCGCCGGGTTGTCGCAGGCGAATCCGCGCAGGTCTTCGAGACAATCTGAGATGACTCCCGCGGCACTGCGCGAGGCCTTCCTGCCAATCAGATTCGTGACACGATCGATGCCATATTCCCCGCCGTCTCCGCGAGCTTCAGAGAGCCCATCGGTGAAAAGGAAGAGCATGTCGCCGCCGCACAATTCGAGGCGCGCGGAGGCGAACGTGGCGTCGCGAAACATTCCCAACGGAAGCCCCGTCGACTCCAGCAGCCGCACACTACCCTGCTTAACGGCAATCACGGGCAAATGGCCCGCATTGAAGATCTCGATCTCGCCGGCGGGTTTGGCGCGCCCGCAGACCAGCGTGGCGTATTGTCCGGCGAGTCCGCTCTCGCAGAGAAAGCCGTTGATGTGCCCGACAATCTCAGCAAGCTGAAGACCGATGCCGATCAGGCTGCGGAATAGCGCGTGGAGCTGCGTCATTCTCATCGATGCCGCCACGCCTTTTCCTGAAACGTCCCCGAGCACGAAAAAGAGCTGTCCATCGAATGGGTACAGGTCGCAATAGTCGCCACTCACCGGCCCCGCAGGTGCGTAGTGGTAGCTTGTTTCCCAACCGTCAACTTTGAGATCTGGCGCCGGCAGCAGGCCTTTTTGCAGTTCTGAGGCCAGGTCCAGATCGCGCTGAAGCGCTGCACGCTGATGCTCCGTCAGATGATCAAGGCAATAACGAATCAGCGGATCGGCCAGCAACCGGTCCCGCTCCACGGTGTCATGGCACGATTCGCACATACCGTAGGTGCCGGCTGCAAATCGGTTTAACGCTGAATCCACTTCGCGCAGCAAAGCTTCGAGAGTCGAGTCCCCCGGCGTTTGCGTAATCACCATCTCAAGGCGGCGCTTTCGATCCTCCAGTTGGCCGTGCAGGAAATCCATTTCGGTGGCTGCCATTGAAGTACCTCAAGGTTCGCGAAAACTACCAATTTTTGATTCTCCAAACCGCGTTGCAGCTTCAATAACTCTCCAGCTCCGAGGGCCTTTTTTTGAGCTATAAGCGGGTGCCCCAGGTCCCGGAGCCCCACGGACAGGCTTTCGTCCGTGGGGTGGAGATCCTCGCATTTTTGGGACCTGGGATAGAATGATACCAACCTTGGATAGAGTCGCCTTTTTCCCTAGGATTCACTCGAGCACCTCGGTTCTCTCCGAGAGCGAAGGCCGTCCACATTGGCGATCGGTTTTCGTGTTCCCGGCGCAGGACTGGAACAATTCGGTTTTCTTCAGCATTCCCGCTTGTGTTACTATTCCTCGCATCTATGATTGCTAAGTACGTCTCGACTTTGGCCGCCACGGTGGCCGCCCTTACGCTCCTCGCGGCCTCTCTCAAATTCGCCACCAGCTCCCAGGTGCTCAGCGGAAACGCGCTGAACGAGAATTTGAAATTCGAATTCACCATCGACGACGAAATTGACGCAAATTTGGCGCAGTTTCTTGAATCCCACATGGGGTTCAAAACCGAAGGCCCGCCACACATTGTGTCCGCGAAAATCCAAGTCACGCCCAAGCAGGTGTCATGGACCGAGAACCGCCACACCATTACCGCACCCGGCGCGGCCATGAATGTTCAACTCGAGTGGAACACTCCCTCCGACTCCGCCAACGGCTCCCGTGGCTCCATCTATTTCAACTTTCCCGAGATTCCGGGACACGAAGCGGACACCTTCATCATCCGATCCGGCCCCTATCAGGTAGACGACGCGGGACGCTACGTAATTCGCCAGGTGACCACGTATCGAAGCGCGTCCCTGGTTGCGCTGGCGCGTTTTGAATTTGCTTTAGCGCCGGGCTTGCCGATCGGCATATTGCTGCACACACTCTGCTGGGCGTTCGTCTTGCGAGGTGAGAAGCGCAAACGCGTTTCCGCCCTCTTGCCGCAGGGCGCCGGGTTGCCGCGGACGTTTTATCCAGACCCCGTTGCCGAGTGGGTTTTCTCGCTGCTTGTCCTCGGTCTGGGCGCAATCATGGGTAGCTTTGCGGCCGGTTTTTCCGTCGCAAACGGCTTTATGAGCTCCTCGATGCAGTATCTTGTCTACATTCCTCTCGCCATCGCAACGCCCATCGCATTTCTGGTCGCCTACTTCACCGGCAAGAGGGTCCTCACCGTGCGCGTGGAACCTGAAGGCATCTCCTACGCGCGGGGCCGCGAAAACCTGCAATGGACGAGCGCCACGTGGAGCGATATTGCCGGAGCGACGCAAAAATCCCGCACCTATCGCGGCAATAAGTTCTATTGGATCGAAATCGAGTTCAGCGACAATCGGAGGAAACTCAAAATCGGGCCGTCGATTCCGGACTACGCCGGCTTGCGCGATCTGCTGGCGAGCATGACCGCAGGCCGAGCAAGAAGCTGAGTTCCCCGGCCAAGCTCACGGCGGTTGGCGGTGTTCAGGCGATGCGACCACGCTGAGCGCCGCGCAGGCTCGCTAACAGTCAGGCCTTGAGCGCCGTGGCAATTGTGTCCCTCAAAGGTGTGGTCGGCCGTCCGATCAGCCTGGAAAGCTGATGGCTGTCGTCGAAAAGTGCACCGCGGCTGGCGGCCGCAGATGACCGGGCAATCGAGGCGGCGACCAGCTCTGGCATTCCGGCGCCGGCCAGCGTGGCTTTGTACTCGGCTTCCGGAAGATCGCGGTAGGTCACAATTTTTCCCGACTGACGCGAGATTTCTGCGGTGAGTTCCTGCATCGTGAAAGCTTCGTCGCCGGCCAACTCGTAGATTCGCCCCGCCTGATCCTCTTCCGCAGTGAGTACGGCAGCGGCGGCTTCGGCATAATCGGCGCGCGCCGCCGAGGAGATACGACCCTCGCCCGCGCTTCCGAGGATTTCGCCCTGCTTGAGCACCATAGGGAGCGAGAAGGTGTAGTTTTCTGTGTACCAGCCATTGCGGAGCAGAACGAAAGGCACGCCGCTGGCCTTTAGGAGCGCCTGGGTTTGGCGATGCTCGTCGGCGACGGCAAGCTGTGAGGCATCAGCGCGAAGCACGCTCGTATAGGCGATGAGCCTGACGTTGGCAGCTTTTGCGGCGTCGATCACAGCCTTATGCTGCGGCACCCGGACACCAAGCTGATTGCCCGAGATCAGCAACAGCTTTTCCACTCCTGACAGTGCGGGAGCAAGAGTTTCAGGCCGGTCGTAGTCGGCCTCGCGAATGACGACGCCTTTGGCGGCGAGCTCGGCCGCCTTCGCAGGGGTGCGAGCCAGCGCAACAATCTGGGCCGCCGGAACGGTTTTCAGAAGGGCGGTGATCACGAGCTGACCAAGACGACCGGTCGCTCCGGTGACCGCGTACAGGAAGCTTCCCGCTGGGCGAGCTGGGCTGGTTTCTGTGCTGGGCATATGGATGTGGCTCCTTTCGTCTTTCGAGCTGATTTTACCTGTAACGGCGAGTAAGTGAAGGCGACATTGCTTGCCTCGAAGGTTCGCATCCGCCGTCATCACGGCATTCCGCTTATGAGGCTGGGCGCCCCAGGCCTGGTTTCCCCGCGGACGGGTGGCTCGCAGAGCCGGGGTCCGTGTGGCGGAGGTCTCGATTCTGAGACCTGGGATCGCACGAACCCAACCCCTCCGCATTTGTTTGCAGTGTAAATCTACCAGACTTCCAGCTTGAAATCACGGTACTCGCGGATCAACTCGAAGTCCGCTCGGTTCGTCGTGATCAACCGCGCGCCATGGGACCGCGCAGTCAGCGCAATCAGCACGTCGAAGTGAAGGTCGCGGAGTTTATGCGGCGCGAAGCCCTGGCCGTCCCTTATTTTGGCAAGGATCACGCCGGACTCAAGCCAGTTGTTCTCAGTCGGCGTGAGGATAGCGTGGTTCCTTTCCATCTTGCTGACGAGTTTGGCTTCCTTTGGGTCACTAGCTCCCCGGCGAAGCTCAGCGATCACGACCGAAGAATTCTTGACCGGCACATCCAGCCCCCGGATGCGCGACGCGTGACAGTTCGTGCGGAGCTGGTCGATTAAAACCGACGTATCGAAGATCGCGAATTCACTCATCGCTTCCGGCGAACTTCATCTTACCGCCGTTCTTTATCATGAGATCCTTGAACCGCTTGAGCCCGATAGCTTCTTTGAGAGCCACGTGCACGGCTTCGGTACGCGATTTGACTCCCAGGACACGCACCGCTTCGTCCGCCAGCTTCGTGTCCAGCCGGATTGAGGTGAGAGTGACGGGCATGAACACTCCTTTGATATATACAAATTATGCATTCAATATATACAGCTGTCAAACCGTCTCAACGCAATCCGCGCCCTCAGATCTCGTTCCTGAGATCTGGGACCGCGAAACCCCAGTCGCCTCAATTAGACGTACGCGTACCGCATCAAGACGCATGTTTACGCGCAAAAAGACCTCATCGTTTTTGTTGTCCGAATGGGATGATTCATCCCGCGTTCAGACGCATGTGCGCCGCATAAAGACGCATGTTTATGCGCGCAACTCGTACCCTTAAGCGGTGTCTACTCTCGCAATGGCCAGTTACAAAAACGGCCGACTGGAGATGAATCACAAATGAATTACACGACAAAAGCCACCATCATTCTGGGCGCGCTGCTCTCCACGGGGCTCGTGCTCGCGCAATCGCCGGGCTCCAACCAGGCCCCCGCTCCGGGCGCGCCGCAAGCCGCGCCTGCGCAGCCTGGCGGCTCCCACCGCACCTTCGACCCCGGCCAGCAAGCCTTGCATCTTGCCAAGCGGCTTTCCCTCAGCGACGATCAGTTGGCGCAGATCAAGCCCATCCTCGCCGATCGCTTCCAGCAGATGCAGAACCTTCGCGCCGACAATTCGCTTAGCGATCAGGATCGCCACGCCAAGGCCCGGGCCATCATGCAGGACTCAAATAGCAAGATCGAAGCCGTCCTGAACGACACACAAAAGCAGCAGTTTGAGCAGATGCTTGCCGCACGACGTTCGCACCAGCATCGCCCGGCCCCAGCTTCGTCTCAACCGCAAGCGTAAGAATTGTTGTCCTTGGTTTTTGGCGGGAGACCCCAGGTCTCCGAATGGGGACCTGGGCATGCCACCTTAAGGGTTCGGTGGGCAGCGGGCTGCGCGATTCGGCTCGCTTGAGAACTGCCATCGCCGCTATAGCATTTTCGGAATTCGGAATTACTGTAGACCGAAAGCACGCCCTTCAAGTGGCTTTTTCCCCAGGAAAAAGCCACTTTGTACGCTTCTTGAAAAGTCTACGTTGATTCCGAAAATGCCGTAAGGTGTTCCACCCTACTGCTGCCCACCTTGTGCCGGCTGTCTCTGCACCGGTGTTGCCCCGTCCGCAGTCACCGTTTCGTCCTTTTCCACCTCAAGCTTGTTGCTCACCATACGCAGCCTGACCGGCAATCCCCCGATCGACGGGGCAACAGTACGGGCTACGGTTTCGAAACCGCTCACCATGTCCGGCTGGTTCCAGACGCCGTCAGCAACCACGAAGCTCAAAATCGTGGTTCCTTTGTGCCGGCCCACAAACACGTCAACGCCTTTGCCCGTCATATAGCCGATGGTTTGCAGTTGCTGGCCCAGGGCCTGCCCTTCGGCTTGCGTCGCCTCGCCTTCGTAAACCACTGAATCGCCGCCGGCGAACTTTACCTCACCAATGCTCGATGTCTTCTCGACGTCATTCTTGCTGTCCACCAACTGGATCTTCACGGGAAGACCACCCACTGACCCGGCTACCTCGCGCCCAAGCTCGTCAAACTTAAAGATCTCAGCCGGCTGGTTCCAGGAGCCCTCCTGCACCACGAACGAGATCGTCGTGCCGCTGCTTCCCATGTTGAGCAGCACTGTCACTCCGAGATCCTGAAAATATCCATCGCTTTTGAGCGCATTGCCCAGCGCCAGGGCCTGGTCCTGCGTGGCCGTACCGGAGTAGATCACCTCATCCTTGGTTCCGATCGTCACCGTGGAACCCGATCCTGCCAGCGCATTGATCATCTCTTCCTTTTCCACCGTCTTCGTGGAATTCACCAGGCGCATGTCGATCGGCAATCCGCCCACCGCCGAAGCAACGCTTCGTGTGACCGTTTCAAAATCGCTCACCATGTCCGGTTTGTTCCACACGCCGTCTTCGACCACATACGAGATCACTGTGCCGCTGCTTCCCTTGCCCAACAGCACCGACACTCCTCGATCCTGGAAATACCCCAGGTTCTTGAGCGCATTGCCCAAGGCCGTAGCCTGGTCCTTCGTAGCCGTGCCGGAGTAGATCACCTCGTCCTTGGTTCCAATCGTCACCGTGTGGGCTTTCTGATAGAAGTAATAGGCAGCGGAACCCAATACAACAAGAGCGACCAGAATCTTAACGACAGTACTAAGGGACGAACTTTTGGGGGCCGGCGGCGCCATCTGCACATACGGTGGATACGCTTGCGGTGGCGGATACCCAGGCGGCGCTGGATACGCCGCTGGCGCCTGATACGCTGGCGGCTGATATGCTGCCTGCGCAGGTGGGACAGCAGCGCCCGCCGCAGTGCTCGGCGCGCCGCTCCCAGCACCTAGTGAAGCTCCGCAACCCTCGCAGAATTTGCTATCCGGCCCGGACTGCTTGCCACATTGAGTGCAAAACATAGCGCTTCTCCTGTCCTCAAAGGGAATTCAGGGGGAATCTCTGCAAAGTATCATCTCGCAGTCGGAAAAGTAAAGCGATTCCGGCAAAAGCGCGCGCAGCCTTAGAGCTGGCTCACTTTCACTCTCAGCGACGCAAAGTCCACAGTCCCCAGTCCGCGCACCGCGGCCATTTGCAAATAGGGCAACTGCTCGGGATCGAGATTCCAGTAGGCTTTGGCGACATACGCGTCGATCGCCACCGGATCGGTGCCGGCCACAAGCGTCTTCTTCACGGCCACGTCTTCCAGGTTGCCGCCCGTGGGCCCGTTGCGCAGCAAAATGCGGTAACAGTCCATGAAGGTGAGCGTAGGCAGCATGAAGTTGGCCAGATCCACCAGGCTCTGGTGAATCTGCTGGTGCAGCCGGTTGCGCTGCCCGCCCAGAATGCCATACCAGTTTTTCATGCCCAGAGTGGCGCCCGTAAGCTCATGGTGCTTGGCGATGGGCAGGTTGAAGATCTTGTCGGCTTCGAGAAACGGCGTGAAGACAGGCCACGTTTTCAGCACCACGCCGCCCATATCCACCTCGCGGAAAAGCTCGGGATCGGGCAGAATGACCTCGGCGCCCTCGGCGCGCGCCGCCGCCTGAATGCCTGAGCGCTGAAAGCAGCGGCGCGGCTCGTTGCAGCTCACGTCGGTGACGATCACGCGCTTGGCTCCGGCTTGCCAGCATTGCCGCACCACCTCCGCCACCAATTCGGGATTTGTGTTGGCGGCCTGCTCCGGCGTGCGGTCCCACGCGATGTTCGGCTTCAACACGACTACGTCCTGTTTGCTGACAAACCGGCTCATCCCGCCCAGGTTTTCGAGCGCCTTCGCCACCAGCGCGCGCGGCTCGGCGTTTTGAGCCACGGTCATTTGCGGCCATTGCGCGTCGGCAGCCACACGATGATCGCGGCGCGCCTGCTCGGCCTGCCCGACAACAGGGCGGCGGCTGTGCTCGCTGAGCCACACACCCGCGCCTGCCGCGCCCGCGGCAACCCCGCCCAGGCGCAGCAACTGCAGCATGGCTTCGCGCCGCGTCATGGCCGGCGCCGGCCGCACCGCATTCTGCTTCGGCCCGCCGGGTTTACCGGTTTCGCCTGGTCCGCCTGTTTTGCCGGCCATAGCCGTTCTCCTCGCCACGCTTCAACCAGCTCGTCAGACCTCTAACAAATGGATCCTTTGTGGATCGTTTGTTCCCAGAAGGTGCGCGCCGTCGGCAGCCGTAATGATGTAGTTCGGCGGCCGGCCATCCGCCTCCAGCGTTGGCATCCCAGCTTCGGCGCGCTTGCTCGCGATCATCTGCCATGCTGTGTAATCCAGGGCCACGCGATCCTCGCCCACAACCAGCGCGTTGGGATACCACAGCCGCTCGGGATGAAAGGCTGGCCCGCCGTCATACACCGACGAAATCGCATCGCCGATGGTGAAGCGTACCTTGGTGCGGATGACGGGAATGCAGTTCAGGTCGGCCACGCCGGGGTTGCAGTTGTTCTCGTGCAGCGTGAACGGTTTGTCTACCACCCCGTACATATTCTTCATGGCGAATGTCACCCCCGCCATTCGGTGGTCCTTGAGGATAGGCAGATTAATGACCATGTCGCATTCGCGGGTGAGGATTTTTGTGATGTGAATGTGCGCCACGCCCCACGACGACTCTTTGTCCTCGTAGCCGGCGGTGTCGGCAGGGTAGCTACGCACGCGGCTTGGATCGGTGTTGATCGCAAAACCGCAAGCCTGAAGGAAGTTAGCGTTCTGGTCCCAGACCAGAATGTTGCCTGGCTTGACGCCGGCTTGCTGCAAGCGCTCAGCCACGGCCTGGATCAGCGCCGTGTGGGTCGAGATGCCTTTGCCGCCAAGGCCGTTCACTTTGAGGCCGATCACTTTGCCGGCGCGAATATTTGCCGGCACAATGCTCTTCCACGCCTCCAGCGGCTTGTCACGCCCGGTGTAGGCGGCCATGGCTTTATCGAGCAGATTCAGCACCCGCTGCTCATCGGGCTGCGTGCTCGTGCCGTGCAGCGCGGCATCGCGCGCGATCACCACTTTAGACTTGCCGTTTGCTCCTTGCGTGTCGGGCGTTGCGGCCAACCCCAGCTTGTCCGCTGCGGCCGACGAACCCAGCACCACCGCGCCCGCGGCTGCATTTTTCAAAAAATCCCTGCGGCTCTTCATCGCTTCCCTTCCCCTTATCCTGCGGCCGTTCTACGGCTGCGTTTTCTAGAGTTTCGTTTCTACGCCATGCGCCAGTGCGATCAACGACTGCTGCGCGGTGGGCGTGTCCTCATAGGCAACGATACGGACCAGGTACGGGCCTTTGCGGAAGGTCACGCTCTGCGCATAGGCGATGCCTGCGTCGCCCAGCGAAATGGCCTTTGCGTCCTTGCTCTGGCTCTTACCGAATATCTTTTGTGCGCCCGCGGAATCGCCCATCGTGTAAACGTCGACCGTTGCCTCCAGCTGGCCTTGATACTTGTAGTCGGAGGTTGACGTCGAAACCACGCCGGCTTGAATGTATTGCTCGGCGTCGCCGTCGACATACTGCCAAAGATCCTTAGCTGCAAATACACGCGTGTCGCTGGTCTTCTCCCAGCCCGCGACTGCGCCCGAAGCCGGGAACGGATCGACGGCCGTCTTCTTGCATCCGGTACCGGCGATAACAACCGCAATTGCGAGCAATCCAATTACCTTGTCCCATCTTGCTGGCCCAAACATTCTCAATTATGTCTCCTTATTTGCGGGTTAGCAGTATCTGGCTTGTGGGGGAGCGGCTCTCGCCGATGCTTGTTACGTAAACGGCGGGGTGTTCCTGGAGCGGGCAGGCAAACTCGCAGGCGCCGCAGCCCACACAGCGGCTGGGATCCACGCGTGGCTGTTTCAGTGTTTTCGTGTTTCCGGCCGAGTCCACCACCTGGGCCTCCTCGACGTAGATGGCTTTGGGCGAAACCGGGCACCACTCCTCGCAGACGATGCATTCGGTGGCCATGGCCCAGGGCAAGCAGCGGCCACGGTCATAAAACGCCGCTCCCAGGCGAACGGGCTGGCTCTTTGCCCCCACGCCCACCACCCAGCCCTTTTCCCTGGGTGTGATCTGCCAGATCGCGCCGGTAGGGCACACCTCAGAGCAAAGCACGCAGCTCGGCTCGCAGTAGCCGATGCGCGGCACCAGGGTGGGTGACCACAGTCCTTCCAGGCCAGCCTCGTCCAGCGTGGGATGCAGCGCATTGTTGGGGCACACCTTCATGCACTCCCCGCAGCGGATGCAGCGGGAGAGGAATTCCGGCTCATCAAGCGCGCCCGGCGGGCGCAGCAGACGCTCGTTGCGGCTCTTGCCCATGCCGGTGTTGGCGCGCATGAGCGGCACGGCTACCGCCCCGGCCGCGAGCCCCGTCAGCGTCCTGCGCCGCCCAAGGTCGGGCGAAGCCACTTCTTTCTCTTTGCGGAAAAAGCGGAACGTGAGCCCGTGCTCCGGGCAACTGCCCACGCAGTTCATACACATCAGGCACTCGGATTTGCGCCACAGCGCGCCGCCGATGGGATCGTCTCCGCCCTGGCAGTGGAGCAGACAGCGGTTGCAGTTGTTACAGCTTTCGGGATCCTTATGCAGACCCAATATTGACCAGCGCGAAACCGCGCCCAGAAGTGCGCCCAGCGGGCAAATCGAGCGGCACCACAGCCGAGTCACGCGCAGGCTGGCGAAGAGAATCACGATGAACAAAATGCCGAGCACCAAACCCTGCGCGAAGTGCGCCTGGCGAAAGTCCAGCAGGAAGACCGCGAGCACCGCATGGGTTAACTCGCCCGTTGCCTTGATTACGGCGACATGGCTGTGCTCCAGCGGCGTCAGCGCGGCGCGCACCACGAAGTTGAACGCGGGCAGAATCGAAAGACCTATCGAACGAACCAGCAGGCTGAAAGGGTCGAGCCAGCCAATCGCCATCGATCCGAATGCCGCTGCCACCAACCCTGCGATCAGCACCACATATTTGATCGTCTGCCAGCGCTTATATCGGTTGGCCTCAGTGCGCTGCTTGCCTCGTTTCGACTCCGAGGGCATGTTGCCCACAAAGTGCTGCAGTGTGCCCATGGGGCAGATCCAGCCGCAGAAAAAGCGTCCCAGAAAGAGCGTGGGCAGCAGAATGACCAGGCTCCACAGCAGCCCGCGATAGAGCGCGCGGCTGGCGATGGCATTTGCCAGCGCAACCAGCGGGTCCCACTCAAAGAACAGGCGCACCGGCCCGTGCAAGTGGATGTCGGACGACGCGCCAAGCCCCGTTAGACCGGGTATTCCCTTTAAAGATGTGAAGACGAGCAGAATCAGGAACAACGACAGGAAGAAGATCTGCGAAAGCCTGCGCAACCGCGGCAACCGCGAACCGGCCACAACTCCTCCACACGCCGCTCGCGCGGGCGCACCCGTACATGGACAATGATTGTTTCTCAAGCCTTCCCCAGACAGTGATCTGCATCACGAGTTGAAGGTTACCGAGAATGGCTGCAGCCGGGATTTGTATGCATTGCGCGAGATCACGCACGTGTCACAAGTGATTGATTAGCGACGCGATACAGGCCGCGCCGAAGCCATTATCAATATTGACCACAGCCACATTGGGCGCGCAGGTGTTCAACATGCCCAGCAGCGCGGCCACTCCGCCCAGTGAAGCGCCATAGCCCACGCTCGTGGGAACCGCGATGACCGGCGCTTGGACAAGGCCCCCAACCACGGTCGGCAAAGCGCCCTCCATGCCGGCGCACACAATCAGCACGCGCGCGGATTGGAGCGTATGCTGCTGCGCCAGCAGGCGATGAATGCCGGCCACGCCGACATCGGCGACCAGCTCCACCGTGTTGCCCATGATCCGTGCGGTCACCGCCGCTTCTTCGGCTACCGGCAGATCGCTGGTGCCGGCGCAGACCACGCCGATGGTTCCCTTGCCTGCGGCCGCTTCGGTTTGCGCTAGCGTAATTGCACGTGCTGCTTCGTGATACTCGGCGCGCGGCCTCTGATCGTCTGCTTCGGCGGCGCGCACGACCGCGTACACCTCGCGCGATGCTCGCGTGGCCAGCACGTTGCCGCCGGCCTTTGCCATGCGCGCAAAGATTGCGGCCACCTGCGCCGGGCTCTTGCTTTCGGCAAAGATCACTTCAGGCATGCCTGTGCGCAGCATGCGGTGATGGTCGAGCTTGGCAAAACCTATATCCTCGAAGGGCAGATTGCGCAGCCGCTCCAGCGCCTCGGCAACGCCCGTGCTGCCTTCGCGCACCTGGTTCAGCAGCGCTTCAATTTGCAAGCGATCCATTAATGCTCCTTCTTTACCGGTCTCCGGTAAAAGCCTGGCTTTGAAAGGGCACGACTTTAGTCGTGCCGCAAAAAAGTCAAGAATCAACCCGGCTTTAGCCGCTGAGGGATGGTTTTCTCGAAATCTCGAGTTATACCTCAGGCAGTTCCAGGCGCGCGAGTTCCGCGTACGCCCACATCGCAGCTTGCATCACTTGTTTGAGCGGAACGCCATGCTGGCGGGCGAGGGTACGGCAGTCCTCGTATTCAGGCGACGCGTTGGCCACCATGCCGGCGGGCCAGCGCGCAATTTTCATCCGCACTTTGCCCCAGGCAGTTTCTACTTCAGCGAACTCGCGCGCCAAAGCTGCCTTGTTTTCGAGACGCCAGCGCAGGCCGATGGTCGTGGTTTCGCGCAACAACAGCTCGCGCAGCGCGGGCGCGCGATCGGGACTGGAGAGCACGGTCAATTGCACTCCGGTGCGCCCCTTTTTCATCTGCACCGCGGCGCGGTAGACATCCCACGCGCCGGCCTCCAGCAACAGCTCGCTCACGTAGGCCAGCAATTGCGGCGTGGAGTCGTCGATCACGGTTTCAATCACGGCGATCGGTTCAGTGGCGGTTTCCTCAGCCACATGATCGGCCGCCTCGCCCACCAGCAGCCGCAGAAGGTTCGGCTCGCCCGGTGTGTCGCGTCCGCCGGCGCCGTAGCCGCGCGCTTCGACGCGCATCGCAGGCAGCGCCCCGTAGGCTACGTCAAGCATGCGCAGCACTGCCGCGCCGGTCGGCGTTACCCGCTCCATCGCCGGGCCGGCCGCATACACGGGCGCCGAGCCCAGCAGCGCCAGCGTGGCCGGCGCCGGCACAGGCAAAGTACCGTGCTGGCACTTGACTGTGCCGCTGCCCACGTTGAGCGGCGAGGAGAGCCAGCGATCGATGCCGAGCGCTTCGCATCCGGCCGCAGCGCAAACGATATCGACGATGGTGTCGACCGCGCCCACTTCGTGAAAGTGCACCTTCTCGATGGGGATGGAATGAATCGCAGCTTCCGCCTCACCCAGAAGTTGGAAGGCGCGAGTGGAGCGCTGTTTCACGTTCTCGCTGAGGGTCGCAGCCTGAATGATCGAGAGAATTGTGGAGAGCGATCGATGCGGCGCATGCGCGTGCCCGTGTTCATGCTCCGGCCCCTGATCTCTGGTGTCTGATCTCTGATCCCCGTCCTCATGATGGCTCCGCCCATGCTCATGCCCATGTGCGTGTTCGTGGCTCGGCACGTTCTCCGATCTCTGATCTCTGATCTCTGATCTCTGGCTTTCCGTGATCACGTCCACTTTGATCGCCGCCAGCCCGCCGCGGCTCACCTTGCTCATCTCCAGATTTGCGCCCACATTCAAGGCCAAAGCCGTCTCGGCCAGCACGCTGAAGGGAACGCCGGCATCCACCAGCGCGCCCAGCAGCATGTCGCCGCTGATCCCGGAAAAACACTCCAAATAGCCAATACGCATTGTTCTGTGATTCTAAATCGCCGGAGGTATGGGAAGTGAAGCGAGGCTGCCCTACGCGCCCCGCCGCGCCAGCACGTCGACTGGCAGAATCGCGTTCATAGAGCCCGACCGAAACCCCGTGCAATCGAGAGTGACGTATTGGAACCCGGCCTGCTTCAGCGCCGCGGTAATGGCGTCCAGCATCTCCATCGCCAGCGCGCGGGGCAGCTCATCGCGCGCAATCTCCACGCGGGCCAGCTCGCCGTGATGGCGCACGCGGAACTCACGGAAACCAAGCTGGCGAAGGCTCTCCTCGCCACGCTCAACTTGGGCAAGAACCTCGCGCGTTACAGTGCGGCCATACTCCACGCGCGACGAGAGGCACGGCGCCGCCGGACGGTCCCACACCGGGTAGCCGGCTGCCTTGGCCAGCGCGCGCACTTCCAGCTTGGTCAATCCGGCCTCGGCAAGGGGCGCGAGCACGGCGTGCTGCTCGGCCGCGCGCTGCCCGGGGCGAAAATCTCTGGTGTCGTCGGCGTTCATCCCGTAGGCGATTTGCGAGAACCCCAGCTTGCCGCCCAGCGCTTCCATCACGGCAAATAGTTCGTCCTTGCAATGAAAACAACGGCTGGCGTCGTTGCGTGTGTACTCCGGCCGGTCGAGCTCTTCGGTCGCCACTACCTCGAGCCGCATCCCCAGCGAGCGGGCAAAGGCGCAGGCCTGTTCCATGTCGCGGCGGGCCAGGGACGGCGAGTCGGCCAGCACGGCCAGCATGCGCGAGCCCAGTACGCGATGCGCCGTGGCGGCCAAAAACGCCGAGTCCACGCCGCCCGAGTACGCCACCATCAGGCTGTCCAACTGCATCAGCCGCGCTTCCAGCGCGGCCAGCTTCGCCGCCGCGTCCCGCGTGCCGGCATCGCCGCTCGCCGCTGCCGCGGTCCCCATCAGCTTCGCCTGTCCGCTCGCCGCCATAGCTCCGATTATACCGTTTTGCAAACTTCGAGCTGCGCCGTTGCACAATTCGCTCCTTCCCATCCCTGCCGCGATAAAACTACGGCAAGGATGGGGTGCGAGCGCGCTTTTGGCCGGCCTACCTGAGCTCAACGAGCCTGGCTCAGAGCAGATCACCCTCTGTCGTAGTGGTCGTGATGCGGGTTCCCGAGATCGCGCCCGTGAACGTCTGAACGACCGTTTTTCCTGACTCGTCGTAGGCGGTCAGGGTAAATGTCCCGGAGAAGCGATTGCAATCTGGTGACAACATGACCGTTTCGGTGATGTGAGTGGGACCAACCGGCATGCCGATGCCGTTATCTGTGTTATTCGGAAACTGGTTGGCAAACCAGGCGAAGTGATTCAGGTAGTATGTTGAGCGCTCCGTCTGTTCCCAGACGCCCATGCAGAAGTTTCCATCCTGCGGCGGACGTACCGAGTTCATGATTTCTGTCCCGTCGCTATGCCAAACGGCGAGGGCATTGTCGATGACCACTCCTGGGGCTGGAATTTCATCCCCGTTGCTGGTTTGGGCGGTGAAAGTTACGTGCCACATACCAACAATGGCTGCGGCGTTTCCATCATCAGACTTTTCGTTGGCCAGCGCGGCTCGCATCACGCGCGCTACCCCAACCTGTGGTTGCCAGCTCGATGGCTTGACGAGCTTCGCCGGCAAGCCGCACTGCGCAAGCGTGCTCGGCACCGTCGCTATTGCCAGCACGATTGCGGCGCATGCCGACAGAACCATGCTGCATCCAGTTTTCGTTTTCATTTGTCCTCCTCGGCCGGGGAATAGCCGGCTACCCACGAAGCTAACCGCAACCGGCGCCGCGCAGGCAATGGAGAGGTGGTAAAGCCGATGGTGAAGTTTTGGTAAACCGCCAACCCCTTTCAAACAGAGTCTTTTCCAATCGAAGGATGAGCCTGAAGGAGTGAAGGTCAGGCGAAGTGGGGAAAGTCCTTTCGGGTTTGATTTTGAGTCAGATTAGCAGTCGCAGCCGG
>Ga0326728_10002136_pt1 | contig 66949 bp, 78 predicted proteins | sample MB3enrmetagenome_FD_207602 | JGI IMG/M metagenome (GOLD analysis project Ga0326728, IMG submission 207602) | Lab enriched peat soil microbial communities from McLean, Ithaca, NY, United States - MB31MN | ecosystem: Environmental > Terrestrial > Soil > Wetlands > Peat | place: USA: New York... | reverse complement strand
ATATCGATGATGCCGGTCCCTTTGATCCGGGCACCCTTGACATATTCAAAGATCTTCACGTCTTTTACTTCACTTGTCGTTGAGGTCATCTCGTCAGTCGGGGACTCGTGGATGAGGCGGTAATGGTCCAGTGCGGGGATAGCATCAAGGGGTTTTGTGAGCGAGAGGCCGAGAACCGTTGCATGATAGCCCGACGGCGCGTTCTGGTTATACTGGACTGCCCGGCCGGCCGCATCGGTCACGTTCATCTCGGCAATATTCGTAATGACCGGGAGCGATTCATGCGCGGTGCCGGGATCGGTATACTCGACATAGTAGGCAGAGGTAGGCTGGGTCATCGACCCGTCGAAGTTGTGGAGCCGGGAGACCATGGTCTGGTAGTATGGCTCCTCGAGGAGGAGAACCGAGTTGTAGGTATTGGGATTGGACTGGCTCGGATAGAACATCTCTGTCTGGTACGGGGCGCCGGCTAACGTGGTATTGTACCATGTCGCTATCGCCCAGAACTTACCGGTGTCCATATCATAATCGGTGATCACGTACCGGGTGCCGTCGGCATCGAGGATGGCGTTGGTGGTATTCTCTGAGGTGGACATGAAATACGCCGCGGAGCCGTCAGGGCCCGTAACGCCCTGCTGGAACGGGTTGGCATTCGGGATCCGTTTTGCGATATAGGTAATCATGTGGCCATAGTCCCACCATGACATGATCCCGTACGAGCTCGCGGGGTACTGGAATGTCTTCTGGTCATAGATCGTCAAGTAGTTAACACCGGTATCCGGCGTGTTGTTGCCCAGCCATTCGAGTGATTCCTTCCAGTCGGGATTCATCACGTTGACACCGCCGGAACCGATCAGATAATTGTACGAGACGGACGTATATACAAAGAGGAGGCCCAGACAGAACACGATGGCCATTATCCCGATCACCGGGTAGTTCAACTTGGGGAGACTTCCAGCACCTTTCTTCGGCTTCGGCTTTTTGCTCCGGCGCGGTTCATCCTTCTTCTTCTCTTTGGGACTATCCGGTTCACCAGAAAACACCCTGCCGGTGGCCAGCCGGCAGAGGTCAGGCCACCCGCGCTCGAACACGAAGTGAATGAATACGGCAGAGAGCAGAGCGATGACAACGGCAAGGTAGTACTCGTACCGCACGTGTTGCCATGTCGAGAAGAGGATGATGAGCGACCAGACCAGTGCGAAGATCTCCTGCGGGCGCTCCTCCCTGAGATTATTGTAGACCGTGACGAGCATCCCGCCAGCCATCAGCAAGAGCCCGTAGTTGAATGACGTCCATGCTTCGGCCAGTGTCCAGGCACGCGCGTCCTCGACGGTCTGGGTCACGGATGGCTGCCCGTAAAACTGGTAGAGGTCCTGTACAAATAACGTGTAGAACTGAGGGGCTGCCACAAAGAGGAGCACGACAAAAAGAACCCCGCAGCCGATGATCACGAGGGGATACACGAATTTTTTCTGGTTTTTCAGGAACCGTGCGAGGAGATACAGTAGGACGGTTGCGCCGATCAGGCAGAGGTATGCATACACATGGCCGACAGAATAGGTCGACAGGTCCATGCCGGGGCTCTTGAACCCGAAGGCCACGAGCCCGATGGTTGCAATGGCAAAGATGACAGTGTTTGCCACCAGCAGGTATTCACTGGACCGGTCACGGGAGAAATCGAAGATGAACTGGACGAGGGTGAAAACCCCGACAATAAGGGCAAACAGGATCATGGTCGGCATCAGAAAGAGGCCGAGCAGATAAGCGATTCCTGCAAGGACGGATAAGAATGCGGTCTTTTTCCATGTGCCAAAATCGGCGAGGTCGATCCTCCTCCCCTTCTCCGAGATCAGGATATAAAGGTATGCGAGGCAGAACAGGGTGGAAAAGACTACCTCCCCGTCCCTATGGTTGAAATAGCCGTACAGGGAATAGAGGAAAAACGTACCGGAGACAGCTGCGGTGAACCCTGAAGCCAGAAGCCCGGTCTTCCAGTCGCCGAATGCTTTGCCGACAAAGTACATCAGGACGACGGTCACGGCCCCGAACAGGGGGGTCACCCAGAGGCAGGTGCCGATGATCTCCGGGCGGGTGACTGCCCCGGTGACCGTGCACAAAATCCCGGCGATCCAGATGGTGAGCGGCCCCCAGTAGATCGATGTCCCGTACGGGAAATGGGTCATCGGGTCGAACCATGCGTACTGGAAATGGTTGGCAAGGGAGAGTTCAACCAGCCGCAGGTCGTACTGGGGGTCGTCCATGGCCACCATCGAGAGGATATCCGTGTGGGGAGTAGTGATCATGGGAAGCAGTCGCAGGAGGAGTGCAAAAAACGCAAAGAGGCTCACGAGGCCGATGACGAGTAATCTTCGGTGGTTTTTCAGGATCTGGCAGTTCACCGTACAACACCCGCTGATGTTACCTAAACAATACAATATTTTTGGATGGCCGGGAACTTATAGACTTTGGCAGCCATGAATCCGGTGAAGATCTTCGGGGAAGAAGCGGAGAATTTCCCTGAGACGAGTGAGTGGTCCCCCGGCCGGGTCCGGGTGGAATATTTGTACGGTCTTTTTTAGACAACTGCAGTACCACCGATCCGGCAGCCTTCGGGCTGGTGTGACCGGGGCCATCACAACGCCCCGTGGACACCGGCAGCTATGATGACGACGTGCTCTCTGCAACAAGGCGGATGAGGTTCTCTCGGCCTTTCCGAACTTTCTGGATGATACCCCGCCGGTGGAGATCGTTGAGCGTGGAACTGACGGTGGACTTGGGCATCCCCAGGACTCTCACGATCTCGGACTGGAACTGCTCCCCGCCGTTTGCCCTAAGCAGCCGGGTGATCCGCTCTTCAAGGCTGACCATCTCGGCTGCGGAGAGGCTGGCCGGCTGGTCCTCGGGCTCGTCCGGCAGTTCCTCCCCACCGCCCTTTTGCCTCCTCTTCCGGTATACTACGTAGCCGGCCGCGGCGATGACGATGGCGACAGATATGAAGAGCACCGGGAGGACCGGAAACGCCGGTCCTGCCAGCACGATCCGCGGTTCCCCGGGCCCGAAGGAACGCAGGCCGTACCAGACAAGCCCCTCGGCCGACTGCTGGTCAGGGACCGGGTCCGCGGATGTTACCGTATAACCGGGCGGGTACCGGACGACCAGCGTGGAGTCCTTGTCCAGGTACAGCCCGCCCGCAAACGCATCGCCGGCGCTCAGGCCGCCATCGGTTGTGGAAAAGTTTGTCCATGAGAACGAGTAGGTGACAACCCCGTACCTGCCGGTCGGGGATGTCTGGATAACGGCATCACCGGTGAAATTGCCCACCGCCATCAGCCGTGATGTTCCCGCGGCCGCCTGTGCAGCGGAGCGCTGCATCAGGTCCACGAGCTGGGGGAGGTAGACGGATTTGAGGTCCTCTGAATAGTTTTCAAAGGTATTCAGGTCGTCACCGGTGGCGATCGGGGTGCGGTAATCCACCGTCCAGAGCGCCGAGCCGTCCTGCCGCAGGGTGATCGTGTAGGTGGTGGTGGAATCCGGGGCCGGTGCCGCCCATGCCACAGGCAGGGTGCAGAGCAGGACGAGGACTGCGATGGCCAATAACCTGATCCACTTCAGCTTACCCATGATGCACCGTGTTGTTGATCGTTGTCATATCCCGTATAAAAAAATACGTGACAGGTTTTTCTTACCGGTTGCCGGCCGTTATTGCTGCGTTACGGGTTGCGGAACCGGTAATCCCAGTTGCCATTGCGGTCAGTGTTCCCGCTGGTGCTCCCTCTGACATTCCAGCTGCTGTTTCCGTTCCGGTCTTCCTGCCCGTTTGTTGGGGACTGGGCATGGCCGGGCTGTACCTGGGTGATCGGCTGGTGCTGGTCCTGTGGGGACTGGGTCGTCTGCACACCAGGCTGCCCGGTCCTGTTCCACGTGCGCCCTGATGGTTCCCCGTTCTGGTTCCCGTTCGCGGGGACTACCCGGTTTGTGGTGGTGACGGACGGTCCCTGCGCATGTGTCGGGACGATCCGGTTCTGCACGACGGTTACCACGTGTACCGGCTGGAACCATATCCGGTGATCGGTATCCTGGATACGGTCGTACCGTACCTGGGTCCTCTGCTCAAACCTCTGCTCCAGGTCCCGGCTGGTATCGTATGCCTGTGCAAGGCCCGTGTTGTTGGGATGTGCCTGCATAAGGTTTTCCAGGAGGACCTGGTGGCTGAGGATCATCTCCTGCGCATGCAGGAGGGCGGGGTTCGTGGATGTCGGTGTATACCCGTTCCCATTATTTACCGGTGTATTCCCGTTGTTCACCGGCTGAGCACCGGTCCGGGTGTAGGTACCGCTGGACGCCGGCATGTACTTGGTACCATTGAACTGTGCGAGGGTCTGGTCGGTCTGGTTCATCTTCTGCCAATACTGGTCCAGTGCCCGGTCCGCGGCACCGGTATTGTTGGCATCGAGTGCTCCCTCCAGTTCGGAGAGCCGGAGGTCTGCCTGGCCGATCTGCTTTTCCAGCCGATCGGTCTGGTTGAAGGTGAAGGAATCGTCAAGGTTCTCAAACGCGAGTTTGAGCCCGTACAGTGAGCTGTCAGGGCCGATCGGTCCCGTGTATGACGGTATGGTGTTTGCAAGCTGCATTCCCTGCGTAGTGGTGGTGTTGTCTGCTGCAGCTGTGCCGATGGCGCAGAGCAGTCCCAGCGCCACCAGTGCCGCCAGCATGCCAAATCTTGTGTTCATGTGTTTCATCCCTCTCATCTCGCTCGGCATCGCCGTTGTTACCTGAATATTCCCGCCCGGTGCCTTAAGGGTCGTCACCGTTCGGGTGAATTCCGGCCGTCCGAGCGATTCCCCTCTGGCGTGCAACCGTTCCGGATAGTTCAGATCGCAGAACGGGGCGATTTTCTGCGGGAAAAAATTCCGGCCGTTTTCGCGGGGAGATACGTGACGGGTTGGTGCCGGAACGGCCGGGCGCGCGGGAAAAAGGGGGGGATGAACTGGGCCCGGGGACCTGGTGCGCCGCCATGATATCGCGTCCCCTTCCCGGGGCGATCGTTTCGTGGCTGCGCTCCGGAATTACCGGTGGTAACGATCCCCGGGGGCTCTACCGGCGCAGGATTATCGACAGGAACAGGATGCCGAGAAGAATATTGAGTACAACGAGAGCAAGGGTGATCCGCCCCAGCCAGCGGTGGCCCGTCCGGATGGCATTTTTTGATCTCCGTGCCCGTTTCACGGAAAAGCCAAAAGCTATCGTGATGATGAGCAGGGCCCCTATAGCTGCCCCCAGTACCTCGTGGATATTTCTGAGGTGGGGGAGACCGGAGAGCGCGACCATGTACACGCCGATGACCAGGCCGGCAATAATGCAGGCGCCGCTAAGGATTTCAAGGAGCCGGTGGGTTTTGTACCACGTCCCGGTCGCGCGGGACCGTGCGACAATGACACCGGCGGCTATGAGGATGAGTCCGGTGATCATCAGAAGGGCATGGTACGGCCAGTAGACCGGGATCCCCTGGGTAAAATGCCCGGCTCCCCCGCCTGAGGGAGGGACGGGCTGGGCAAGGGCTGGGGCACAGGCCATTGCAAGGGCAACGGCAGCGAAAAGTACAGGCAGGACCTTTTTCTGCCATGCACGGGTTCTTTTGTCGGCCGGTATCATTTACTTTCTCTGCGACTTTCCCATCGTCCTGCCGATGTTATCGAGCGGGTTTGTGAGCATTGACGCGTAGCGTTCCGAGGCGCGGGCTCCGCGGCCGGTGTCCTGGCCGGCGTCGTTTTTGTCCGCAGCCACTGCCTGCCGCGTGGCGAGGCCTTTCATGCTGGCCGCCTTTATGGCATGTTGTACCATGAACGGGTGTTTTTCCCGGGACCCCTTGTTCCTGAGCGAGATAGCGACACTGGCAAATGCTTCCCACCCGTTTTTACCGGTCTTGCCTTTGGCCATCACCCTCTGGAGGTCAACCTGGGTGAACACCTTTGATATGGCATCGAGGTCCGGCATGCCAAGGTCGGTCAGGCCGAATATCGTAAAGAGAACGGGGATGCCGTTGCGGTCATAGACATGGGAGAGGAGTTTTTTGCCCGCTCGTGCGATCAGCACCGGTCTCACGTTTTTATCGCAGGCGTCGACCAGCAGGTGGAGACCCGTCATGCCGTTCTCCTCGACTTTGGCGAGGTCCGCGAGATCCGCGGCCATGATCAGCGCCGCCCGGTCAATGTTACCGCCCTTTCTGATCACCTCAAGGACAAATCCCCCCCCTCTGAGGCAGTCCTCTTTGATGAAGTCGCGCAGCATGTACTCGTTGTCCTCGCCGAGCCGGTGCTCCCGTTGCTGCATCTCGTCGACAAGATCGTCAGCGGACAGGAAGATCTTGGAGAAGAGTACGGCCCAGGCATCGGCAAGCTGGCTGTATCCCCTGGTGCCGGGCCCCTCCTTCAGGCAGTACCTGAAGATCCCGAGCAGCTGCTCTGCGCTGTACTCTTCGAGCCGGGAACGGTCGGTGTTGGGGGGCGGGGTTCGTAACATCCTGGTTGCAATTAAAACAGTTATTTTCTATCTATAATTCTTTTAGCATGGTGCCAATCCTCCAAAGCCCGTTATTTATTAAATCCGGGTGTGGAAAGCGGTTTCCACCCGCCATCCGATATCAGGTTGCCGGTTTTTTCCAAGGGTATGGATTCCCCCAAAAAAATTCTTTTGGATATCCGGCAGCGCCAGTTCCATTTCTGGGGACTCCGGCATCCTGGACCACCGTACCTTTCCGGCATAATGTTTATCGGGCATTCTGACGCATCACTTCGGCAACGTATCAGGAAGTGGTATGGATGGCGGCTTCCCCCGATCTGTCGTGCGGCTGGTATGGCTCCCTTTCGGACGTGCTCCTGCTCCCGAAAGCCTACTGGCTTGCCGCCATGCAGGAGCACCACCGGCACGCCACGCACCGCCCGGCAGGGAAAAAGCAGCTTTCTGCATGGGACCGCCAGTTCGGGCGCCTTGCAAAAGAGCTGAAGCAGCTCCTCCAGGTCAAACCGGCCGTAGGGAACTGGACGATCATCTTCGGGTATGACTGGCCCCGGTGGCGGGTGAAGGGCCCGGATGCGATCCTCCTCGGCACCGCCATTTTTGTCGTGGAGTTCGTGGATGAGGAGAACGACCGGGTCCTGCAGATCCGCGTGGAGGAACTGGCGGCCATTGCCCATGACCTGGAACAGTACCATGCCGGATCCCGCCACGCCACGGTCGTCCCGCTCCTTCTCCTGGGCGGTACAACGGGCCTGATCCGGCGTGAAGGCGATGTGATCGCCCTCTCGCCCGACTGCCTTGCCGATGTCCTGGTGGTCGAGTCCGAACTCGAGTCCGGACCTCGGATCGATCCCCTGCAATGGATTGCGGCCGGAAATTCCCCGCACCCCCCGTCCTCGCCACCGCCAGGGACATGATCCCGGGGGACCCGCGGGGGCCGGGACCGTGACGGATTCTCAAGGTTTATTACTCAGAAACAATGACAGGAACCACTGAGAAACCGGCCCGGGAGGAGACCATGGCGTTGTGCACGGTTCGCGAGAAGGGAGAGATCAGCATTGCAGCGCTTCCGCTCAATGTCGACCATGTTGCGGCAATGACGGTGGAAAAGGAACTCCGGGAACTTGCCTTCCGCGAACCCCGGGCGCTTCTTCTGGATCTTTCCGGGACAAAATACGTCTCCAGTTCCGGTCTCCGGGTCGTCCTCCTCCTCGCAAAAATGACAGAGGCTGCCGGGATACCGTTCGGGGTCTTCTCCCTCTCCCCTTTTGTCGACCGTACCTTTTCGATGTCGGGATTTGCGAAGGTGATCTCCATCTACGATACGGAGGATGCCGCGGTCCGGGCGGTGTCGCGGAGGTAAGCCGGCCTGCGGAAAGGATTGCAGGGATCCAGTTACCTGCCATGAAACGAGAATTCCCGCTCCCTCTCTCCCGTTGATCTCCTGCAGCCGGATCTCTTAGGGTAATTTCCCAAAACTCTTCGAAGAATGTATACCGGTCCGGCAATTTCCTTGATACATCAGCGCTTTTTTCTAGGATATATCGTCCAGCCGGCATCACAGAATGGCCCGATACAATAACCTTTGACAGAGAATCTGATACGGCCTGAAAAATGGAGACCAGCCTTTCATGTACCAGGACCGGTTGGCGGTGGAAATAATGGTATTAAAAGGTAATTATCCCTCGTTTTATCGTTCCCCGTTTCGTACCTTTTGTCGCACGTTTCTCATAATTCAGGATGGAACCGAGATACGATGTGATGCCGGGTTTTTCTATCCCGTTCGTAAGTAACCAGTCCTGGATATTTTTTTCATGGCGTTTATGGTTGAGCCTGACCGTCTTTCCCTGAAACGCCCGGATTAACTGGTCATATACCATCCCGTCGACAGAAAATGTGTGCTGGAATTCACGACCATAATGAAGTTCAATCTTATTATCCTCGGTCCATGCATATTTGAATTCACTGCGACCGTTAAACGTTGGTAATGTTTTCAACACCGGGACTCCCCACGATTACGATATATGGGATATTATCCGGAACAGGATAAAAAGTCACGCGATGCACCATACCCCAAAATGCCAGGCGCAGTTCCCCATGGCCCTGCGGCATGGGTCCCGGACACCGGGCACGCCAATACAAAGATGACGCTCGCGAAAAAAACCGTTATATCATGCCGACGCGTCGGAGATCCGAGATTACCTTTACCACGGCATTTTTCGCGTCATCCGGCACCTTGCCCCCGGTGATGATCACTTTGCCGGAGCCGAAGATGAGCAGGACAACTTTCGGGTTTTCCATCCGGTAGACAAGGCCCGGGAACTGTTCGGGTTCATATTCGATCTGCTCGAGGTTGAAACAGACCGCGAGCTTGTTGAGGTTGATGGCCGTCCCAAGGTCAGCGGACGTGACGATGTTCTGGATGGTGCAGGCAGGTTTTTTGGGGACGTCAATGCCCTGCTCGCGGAGCAGGTCTCCAAGGAGAGAGAGTCCCTTTTTGAGGTGGTCGATGCTGTTTGCGCCGGTGAGCACGACCTTGCCGGACCCGAAGACCAGCACTGCGATCTTGGGATTCTTCATCTTGATCACGACGCCGGGGAACCGTTTCTTGTTATATTCTGCATTCCGGATCCGGGAGGCAAGCACCGGGAGGTCCAGGTGATCGGCCACCTTGGCTGACGCGACGATATTTTCGATATGAAGGGAATATTCTGGATTGGCCTGCATGCAGGTACATGCTGTATATCAGTATTTATAAGGTGGGTGCCGTTGCCGGGCAGGGAAAGAAACGGGACTGGCTCCGGCGCCTCATGAAAAGATCAGGGCCCGACGGCAACCCGTGAGGGTGCGGTCACGTCAGGACAGGCCACTGCAGGCAGTTTCCTCGCGTGGAGGTGGGAGACGATCTCATCCCCGAGGGTGAGGACCGCATCGCTATGGGATTTTTTGTCCTTATGGATATGGATCGGGGAAATCTCTAAAGAATCGTACCGCCCGGTGGGGATCTCATCATGGGCGATATCCTGGTAATACTTCCTGATATGGAACATCAGCAGGTGGAGGTGCAGTAACTCGTCCTTCTGCATGCCATCACCGTTCCCGGGGAGATCCGGACGGGTTGCCGGGTGTCCCGGGAGCCGGACAGAGGTTGCCGTACTTGTTGATGCTGTACGACGCGAGGATCGCCTCATCGTTGAGGCTTTTCTCCCCGATACCAATCCTGCTCAGCTTCTCGCGGATCATTTTGATCTTTTTTTCAGGAGAGTACATAAGATACCTGTTTACTTGGCGGGTGATACGATAAAGAGATGTATTGATAGATCGGGGTGTTCATTTCCGGTACGCCGGCAGAGCCCGGTAAGGAGAAGGGGATAAGGTATAACCTCGCACGACAAAAATAACCGGGTATGAGTCTCCTCCCCAAAAAAGATCTCATCTGGTTCTTTGATTCGATTGCGCCCAGCAAATACCTGCTTAAGTTCCGGAAACTGCTGGTGTTCGAGCCATTTGTGGGGTACGATATCGCGAGCCGGGCGAGACTTGCGCATTACGGGTGTGCCGAGCGCAAACAGTTTTCCGCAGACCTGAAAAAGATCCGCGCTGACACCGAGATTCTCCTTGAGGACATCGAAGCATACCATATCTACATGGCAGTGAAACGTACGCAGAAGGTGCCCGGCCACATCGCGGAAGTCGGGGTATACCGGGGCGGTTCGGCAAAGATCATCTGTACGGCAAAAGAGGACAAGCCTCTTCACCTCTTCGATACGTTCGAAGGGCTGCCGAAAGTTGAGGATGAAGACGCAGTCTGGCCGTTTTACCAGGGAAAGTTTGCCGCATCCTATGAGAACGTGAAGACCTACCTCGCAAATGAGTCAAATGTATTCTTCTACAAGGGCATCTTTCCCGAGACCTCCCGGCCGGTACAGGATGAACATTTCTCACTGGTCAACCTTGACGTGGATACGTACGAGAGCACGAAAAAATCCCTGGAGTTCTTCTACCCGAGGATGAGCGTGGGCGGGGTTATCATCTCCCACGATTATCTCACGGTACCGGGGGTTCGGAAGGCCGTGGATGATTACTTTGCCGATAAACCGGAACCCGTGGTGGAAACCGCGGGCTCACAGTGCATTGTGGTCAAAGTATAGGCAGCACGATCTTTTTTTGATCCCTGCGGTCGTTCTGATAACCTGAAAGCCGAATTTTTATAAAGTCTCCTTCCCTTGACCTCGCGGTAAAATCCGCTGTCTTCACGATCAGGTATAATACCTATAGGTGCCTAGTAGTATTACTATGCAAGCCGCAAGTTCCATCTACATCCGGGAGGATCTCAAGGCCCGGCTGAGCTCCCTGAAACGCCACCCAAAAGAATCGTACAACGATGTCATCGAACGCCTGGTCACTCTCGCAGTCGATGATGAACCCATCAGCAAAGAGGCTCTGGCGGGACTCAAAGAATCTCTCGAAGACGTCCGGAAGGGGAACCTGATCCCGGAAAAAGAGATTATGAAAAAGTATGGGGTTAAATGAGCACTTACGAGGTCAGGTATACCCGGCGGGCAGATCGCGACCTCAGCAGACTTCCCCCGGAACTTGCCCGGCAGGTTATCCGGAAAATTCATGAAATCCGCGACGAGCCCTACCATTCTATCAAAAAATTAAAGGCATCAAATCCCCGGCACCCCCTGTACTCGGTCAGGATCCGCAGGGGCGTCCGGGCGTTCCTTTCGATCCATGACGATGTTCTGATCATCCACGTTCTCGAAGTGGAGTACCGTAAAACTGCATACCGGGATTTCTAGATCCCAAAAGATCGCCAGGTGCCGGTGCGTTTACGGTTTATGCCCGGTGCAGCAGCATACCGGTTCGGGCCTGATAAGATCGGACAATGGATACGAGACCATGCCGCATCACGGGAAAAACAGGTTTAGAGTTTTGCTTGAGGATCTTCAGGGCTTTATCGTGGCGGACCATGGACTGCTTAAGGATCGCCCGCTCGGATTGGGTGAGACCTTCTCCGCTCTCTTTTCCTTTTTTCCTGCCGGATGTTTTTTCGTCTGCCATGATCGCACCTCCCGCCGGAGATTGTTTATCATGTGACCGGCAAAGTCAACTATTTTTCTGTACCGACAGTCACGAACAGGAAGTCACCCGACCCCTGCATACATACCTTCAATGCCTCAGCCACCATTCATACCAGCACATGAAGTTGGTTGAATGAGCGGATACCAGAGAAAAAATACTGCAGCAAACCCGAATGCAGTAAATGCAGACGGCACCCCGGCCGTCCGGGTGCGGCTGCCAAAGAAATGGAATAAGGAACAATTCGCCCTTGCCGAGCTGATGATGGGCGCAAACCATATCCGTGTCCGGTGTATCGATGGGGTCGTACGCATGGGCAGGATCAAGGGGACGATGAAGAAACGGACCTGGATACGGGAGGGGGACACCCTCATTGTCACCCCTTGGAGCTTCCAGGACGAGAAGTGCGATATTATCTACCGGTACCTCAGGCCCCAGACGGACTGGCTGCGGAGAAACCACTATATTTAATTGGTAATTTTTTCCTGCCAGTGGATTCTCTGGTAACCGAGCCATAAGGCGAGGTAGAGAAGAATGCAATCATGCATTCTTCGATTGCCGATTCGTAAGGTACGATGAGAAGAATGCTGAACTACCATCAAGCATTCTTTGACTACCGAATCATTGAGTGAGGCAGAGAAGAACACAGGGTTCTTCGACTGCCGGACCTAAACTGAAGATACGGGATAAAGAAAAAAGGAGTAATCATGGTGCACCTACGGATGGATTCTGAAAAACGATACTATATCGCTTCTCTCATCTGCGATTATGTAATCAGGAAACATATCACCCGTGTCGAGGCATCCGCACGGGATATTGCACGGTTTCACCACCTGAAGGGGGAATCCTGCCGGTCCATCAGTGCCCTGATGAACTTTTTGTACAGCAATCACATCAGGAAGCCGGGATTCGGGTTCTATATCATGGGAACAGCGGCCTTCTCCAAGAGTGAATACCCCCACCGGTTCACGATAGAGCTGATTGACGGAGCCCGGGGTCTCCTGTAACGGCAGGCGCCCAGGATTTCCTTCAGCCGGATCTCTTATTTTGATTGCCAATCTCTTCGAAAAATTTATGTTTTTTCAGGAACTCTTTAACACCCTCAATGCCCGTTTCAAGATATATTACGCCAATCAGCATTTCGAAACGATCCGCTAAAATTTCCGTTGTTGGTTGCTCCCATTTTTTTTGTTTTCTTTCATCCGGACCCCAAAGGATGTAATTTTGTAATTGTAGACAAATTTTGGAAAAATATTGGAGGTTTTCATTCTTTCCGTACCATTGGCGAAAATCATCTATTTCTTTAGCAGTGTGACGTTCTTTTGCTGCAAAGTTATCGATTATGACGAAATCCAGAACATAATCTCCTATTGTTTCCAAACTTGGATCGGCGCGAATCTGTTTCAGTTATTCAAATTCAACCTTCTCGTTGGTGAACGCGTTGCTGATGATCGCACTGATCAGGCGTTCCTTGTTCCGGACCGCAAACCCAAAGAGATATTTCTCGACCGGATAGCAGACTTCATCCCGGTATTTGAGCCACTCGGCAGTATCTTCCATACGCGGTCCTTGTATTGAATTTTGTTTTTGTTTTTGAGTTCTGTATAACCCGCAGATGTCCCGCCCGGGACATAATGGTTATCGATGATTCTGGCGCATACCGGCACAGGGTAAGGATGGAGCGTGCATGGATGCCCCCCACCATGTTCCCTGCGGCTGGTCCGGTTCCATCCACGATGTTCTCATGCCCGCAAAAGCCGGTTGTTTTCCGGCCTTTTCCGGCAATTTTTCCTGGCGCGGAAGGTTCAATTGTCCTGTACCTGTCGACAACAATCTTTACCGTGACGGCCCAAAATCATCCCGTACCATAGATAAACATATGAGGCCACGAAGCAATTTTAGCCCATCACGGCATGGCGACCAATTCTCCCGTACCGGCCGGGCCGATGAGGTTCTCACCGGCCAGGCAGGGTACCCGGGGGGCGTAATCTCCAGCTATGATTGCACGATAATCAAGGCCAGCGCGTGAATCCGGAGTACCCGGGCCCCGGGATCCGCGATGGGTAAGTAACAAGGTGCACGAACGGCGTTGCCGGAATATCAATAACGAACATAAAAAAACGAGGAACGAAATGTCACAACAACTTGGCGGACAGCCTATTATCATTCTCAGGGAAGGGACGACACGGAACCGCGGGCAGGAAGCCCAGAACAGCAACATTGCCGCGGCAAAGGCGGTGGCAAACGCAGTCCGGTCGACCCTCGGGCCAAAAGGCATGGACAAGATGCTTATCGACGGCATGGGCGATGTCGTCATCACCAACGATGGCGCCACCATTCTCAAGGAGATGGACATCGAGCATCCTGCCGCAAAGATGATGGTCGAGATCGCAAAGACGCTGGACGATGAAGTCGGCGACGGCACGACCACGGCAGTCATTATTGCAGGAGAACTCCTGAAAAACGCGGAAGGCCTGCTCAGCCAGAAGGTTCACCCGACGGTTATTGCCGAAGGCTACCAGCAGGCTGCGGCAAAAGCACTGGAGATCCTCCCCGCAATCGCAACGAGCGTGAAGGCAACTGACCGGGTACTGCTGAAAAAAGTCGCAGAGACGGCGATCAGCGGCAAGGGCGCAGAGACGTACAAGGACCTGCTCTGCGATATGGTGGTACGGGCAGTAACGATGGTTGCGGACCCGGACGGGACGGTGGATATCGCGCACGTGAACGTACAGAAAAAAGCTGGCGGTAAAGTGGAGGATACCGAGATCATCGAAGGCATGGTCATCGACAAGGAACGGGCACATCCGGGGATGCCCCGGGTTGTGAAGAACGCAAAAGTCCTCCTCCTCAACGCGGCGCTCGAGTACAAAAAGACGGAGGTCAACGCAAAGATCAACATCTCCCTGCCCGGCCAGGTGCAGGCATTTCTCGATAATGACGAGGCGATGGTCCATACCATGGCAGACAAGATTGTCGCAAGCGGTGCAACGGTCGTGTTCTGCCAGAAGGGCATCGATGACGTCGCCCAGCACTACCTCGCAAAAGCCGGTATTCTGGCCATCCGCCGGGTCAAGAAGAGCGATATCGAAAACCTTGCGCGGGCCACCGGGGCAACAGTTATCAACAGTATCGATGTCATCACCCCCACAGATCTCGGGGCTGCCGGCCTTGTGGAGGAAAAAAAGCTCTCCGGCGATGAGATGATCTTTGTCTCGGAATGCAAGAACCCCAAAGCGGTCTCGATCATTATCCGGGGCGGGTCCGAGCATGTGATCGATGAGCTTGAGCGTGGCATGCATGATGCGCTTATGGTTGTCAGCGATGTAATCAAAGACAAGAAAATTGTCGCAGGGGGCGGGGCGCCGGAGACGGAACTCTCGCTCCAGCTGCGGCGCTATGCATCGACCGTCGGGGGCCGTATCCAGCTGGCGATCGAGGCATTTGCTTCTGCGGTTGAGATCGTCCCGCGGTCTCTTGCCGAGAATGCCGGGCTTGATCCCATCGACATGCTTGTCGCGATCCGGGCTGCGCATGAAGCCGGAAAGAGGACGTTCGGGCTGGATGTGTTTGAGGGTAAACCGGTAGACATGCTCAAGGCAGGTGTCGTGGAACCCCTGCGGGTGAAGACACAGGCAATCATGAGCGCTGCCGAGGCTGCGGTTATGATCCTGCGCATCGACGATGTGATTGCATCGTCAAAGCCGGCAGCGCCTGCCGGCGGGATGCCACCCGGCGGGATGGGCGGAATGCCGCCGGGGATGGAATATTAATTTCCCGGGAACCCTCCCCCCATTTTCCGGTCCTGCAGGAAACCCCGGCACCTGTCCGGGAATGATGATGGATCGCTCACGATGATGATGTACGGGATAGTATCCGAAACAGGATAAAAAAGTCACGCGGTGCACCAGAACCCCTCAGGAGACCGGTGCGGTCCTGGTGCGGTATCGTGGTCTCACGTTGGAATAGAGAGAATTTTGAGGTATACGGGACAGCACCATCAATCCCGCCTCTTCATCCGCTTCCGCATATTCTCGCTGCGCCGCTGCGAGGGCGTGACGGTCTTGACGTGACCGGTAGTTGACGATTTTGCTCTGTCTGCCCTCTCTTCAAGTTTCTTTCTCAGGTCTTTGGCCATATTCCCTGCTTCCCGTTGCGGTATGCAACGTCATCTGGTTTTTCGATCTCGTCGTCCGTCAGATAGCGCGACAGAGAGGCCGGGGAGCACAAGGTGCCCGGACGCCCTGAATTGTCGTGACACACGATGAACATGGTATCAATGCGGTGCGGGAAGAAAAATCCGATGGCTGAACTGATGGAGGCAGTATCCGGATGGAGGTCAAACTACCTGACCTTTTTACAGGGTCAGGAATTCTGCAGAGCCAGGGGGGACAAATCTATAGAACGTACCTGGTGGAGGGAAATTTCCAGAATAAAAAACAGGAGATTATTTTTTCCCCGGCATATTCTCCCGGCGCACCTCGTCCATTGCATCGTCCTGCAGGTGGACAAGCGTGCTGCGGCAGACAGGACAACGGCCGGCCTGGTTTTTACCCTTATCCGTATACTCCCTTTTGCAGACGGGGCAATAATTCACGGTTGCTCCACGATGATTTTCTACCAGTTCATTCGGCCGCTGTTCCCTTGGGCGTCCTCTTTTTCTGGCCGGTACATAATTCTTTTGCGATACTGAGTATGGCACACTGGTTATCAAAGAACCATGCACATTCTTTCCCGTTGCACGGGACTTCGATGAGCAGGCCCTCAGTATTGACTGCCGTTCCGAATTTCAGGGGACAACATTTCTGCGTTGGCATAAAGAAGAGTCAGCGTTGACCTAATGAAACTTTCTTACGGGACGGTACTTTTCAGGAAATTATCGGGTCCGGTCCGGGTATATCATTGCAGTGATCGTTAATCCCGCCGTTATCCCCGACGGATCCTGGTACGGTGGTGCGGGATGGGAAAAGGGGTTAACCGGCGTGGGATGATAAGAGTCCTAGATGGAAATTATCGGAAAAAATGATAATATCTATCCCGCTCATTGAAAAGTTCATCCACCCTCAGTCCCACGGATCTCTTCTTGAGCGGGTGAACGATGTACTACCCCGCTCCCGGTTCAAAATATATCCGGTCCCCGTTCCGGCATACCTCCCCGGCTTTCTCTCGTCTTGTATAGTACCTCCTCCCCCCGGATTCTCTCATTGGCATTTCAGTAATTTTCGTTTCCTTCCGAGACGCGGGATATTGTATTTTCTTTTTGATTCCCGCTATTGTCACGCGGAACAACCGCCAACGCACCGGCACCCGGCATCGTGTCCTTTATATCAGACATTCGTATAGTTTGTGTATGGGTGTATCAGAAAAAGATAAAATTATCATCAGAAGAATTATCGAGGAATCGGTAATAACGAGAGAGGACATCATCAAAAAAATGGACCTTTTTTATGCGGATACCCCTGAAATTGACGGAATAATTGGCTGGAAACTTCTGGATCAGATTGCAGAATATAACCCATATTGCAGAACATTTGTTCATCAGGTTGCTGATGAGTTCGGAATCCATAGAGAAATGGGCGAGTATGTGAAGGAAGTCATATTAAAAATTGTACCGAAGATGGTTTGACAGATACCGATGAAGCAGTATAAGTTCAATACTGCATGGCCCGTGTAATACCCGGGCCGGCCTGACCCTTCACGCGGCAGCTGCGATCCCATGCGTGTTGGATGCGCCGCATAAGCATGTATATTTCCAACGTCCTCTTTGCTGTAATTCATCTCTCGTTGTACTCTGAAAACAAAGATCTCTTCAATTTTGATAACGATAAGGTCTTACCATTTTGAATAGACCCGGCGCAATTCTAATGAATAATTCGGTATTCCCCCCGGGATTTCCAACTCGATGCTTGTTTAAGAATACAGGATACGTTCCTTCACCAAGATTGGGACAAGCCCTCTTGAAATCTTTAACCGTAAAAGGTTCTTGTAATTCACCGTTTTTAATCGCTTTAACAATCGAAAGATACACTTTATGTTTCGGCATAAATCACCTGGATTTCATACCCAATGGAATTTCCTCTCTTACCACATGCGATTCTCCAGTAGGTTCACGAATTTCTCTCAAGAATTCTTTGAACCGCCATTTCAGAGCATCATTATGGGGAGAATTTCTTTTTGGAGCAAGGATATCCGTTTCAATTTTCAAATTGCCCTTTGATGGCCCTGAAGGTCGATAAATAATTTTCTTGGTCTCAGGTTCAATGCCAAATAGAAAATCATCAAAAGCATCGTGATGATTATGACAAAGGATAATCCCATTCCGTTCATCATCTGAGGACCGGTTCGATTCTTTCGGAATGATATGTGCAGCGTGTAACAGTTTATCGATTGTTATTGAACAGACGGCACATTTAGGGCCGTATCGTTTCAACACTTTAAAGCGGAATTTTGCATCTCGAAAAATAGAGCTACTCGTTATTGTCTTTCTTGATGTCGTGTAGGTCATAAATGGTTGTTCATCAACGGATTGTGTGGGAGGACTTATGATCTCACCAGTTTCCGAGAATTCGATGAGAAAAGTTTGATTATCATCATCCCATTCAACAACATATCCGAACCGAACATCCCGCAATTTGTCATTGTGTTTGGAATGGGTTATGATAAAGAGAGGAATTTGGAATCGGTTTGCATTCTTGGTGGCTTCGATCTCACCATGATCAGTATTTTTGGGGCGATTGGTTTTCGGATAATGATAGACAATCGAATCCTCGGTGAAATCATCAGGATAAGATTTGCCGGTATGAAGCACAGACATGGCAATTCCATACACATCTTCAGAAATTGAAGTTGTACGCTCTTTATCACACCAAATTCCGGCAGCACCCCGATATATTCGATACTGCTCTCGTAAAACTTCCGGAGAAATGTCTCTCGTATTCTCTTGGGCGAGCAAGTCCTTCCAAATCTTTTTTCGATATTCCCGTTCAAGGAAAATCTTACTCCTCTCTTTTATTGAATATTGTTCCTCGGATAACGTCGGATCTATGTAACGAAATGCCGGTGCCGGTGCTTTTTTTTGGGAGAATAACAAAATCACGTGCTCGGAAAAACTTGTTCGTGGTGGCCTCTCCGCCAGAGAATTTATTGACATCGAAGAGTTCGCCATTGGCATATTTGTTCGCATACATCACAACAATCTTGGGCGGATAGCGTTCTCCTTCAAAAAAGAGGTCATAGGTTGTTGAGTTATTTCTCTGGGGCCATCGAACTTTTTTGAGCTCTTCGATTGCTTGAATGATGTGCTCTCGGTTGATGTTCTTGGGTATCCGGAGTTTTAGCCTTCGTTTTTGAATCGGCAGGATGCCCTCTTCATTTTCCATATTTCCCGTCTTTTTTCACAGAATAATCCGGATCCTTCCTCTCATAAATTGAGAAGAGTTCCGAAGGCTCGATTTCCAGCGCCGAACAAATTTTCAAGATCGTGGAAAAGGTCGGGCTTCGTTTCCCGTTCTCGATGAGACTAATGAATGTCCGGTCGAGGCCAGTTAATTTTGCTAGTTTTTCCTGAGATATCTTTTTGGCTTTTCGCTCTTCTTGCAGTATTTTGCCAAAAATCTCTTCTTTATCCATTTTCTCTGGAGGAGAGTTTTGTGAAAAGAGGCTAATGTCTATCGCAGACTATAGTCGACAAAGAATGGATGATAAAATTATTACGAATTGATGAAAAAATGCCCGGATTCCCAGCGATGACTGCGAAATTTTTCGTATTTACCACGAAGTATTTATCTGAGCCGGGCCAAGGATATAGATCAGAATGTCACCGGCACTCTGCGCAACGGCGAGGAAATCAATTCAGCTGCCCGGCATTCACGCGGCAGCTGCGATCCCGTGCGTGTCAGATGCGCCGCGTAATTTGATCCTTATCATGAACGTAGCCCGGAAAATACCTGTGAATGCCCGGGCTGCCACCTTTTTGCCGCCGGCCCGGGTTTACTGACCTGCCGCTGACGGTTGATTCGGATCTTTCTCTTCAATGAAGATCTTCCTTTTCACCGGTCACCGGCGTTTCGGACAACAACAGAGAGCAATACGCGAGCGTCAGCTCTTGTCCGCGGACAGCAGGATGACAACCTGCGGTGCAGGGTAACCATCGAAACATCAGAAAACGTGATGCAATGATTGGCAACACAAAAGGGAGTTCTACGATTGTTGAGAACCCGGACTTTGTACAGACTGATGAGAATCACATCCAGTATAAGAAAAACCGGAAGACACCGAATCGCCATCTCACGGTCTGGGACCGGCGGGGTGAGCGGGATAAACGAATGCCGGAGAACTTTGTGAAGAATCGGATAGCCGGTGCGCAGATACGCCTAGGACAAAAGTACGCGGGGCTGTGCTGACATGACCCGGCCAAAGTCAACGCGGGCAACTGAAGTCCCGCTCTACGTCATCCCTTCGGTCATCACCCGGATGATCCGGGAGCGAGGCTATATGGTGTACCGGATCAGCGTGGTGCGGACGCACCACCATCATTACAATATCTCCGTCCGGACGCGCTCGATACCCAGGGAGCTCCGGCTTCCTGTTCCGGTCCGGGTGGGTCCTGGTGAAAAGGAGGGACGAGCATGAGCCGGGGAAGGCCGCCGCAGAAAGCATTGGACGACGCTCTTCCCATTGCAAACAGGAGAGGAGCGGTGCTTCATCTCAAACAGGAGGGGGAATGTCCGGCTGACTTTGTGATTATCGGATCTGCCCGGATTATTTTTGTCCGGGTAAAGCGTCGCAGGCGGGTCAATTGCGATATCAGGGAGATCGAGGGACAGTTCAGCGAGTCAATCATCCTGCTCAGATCATTCTTACCATTGGCATTCATCTCCTGCGAATTCTGGGTATATTCGCAGTACGGGAAGTGGCGGTTCTTCCGGATTGAAGATGCCGGTCTTCTGGAGATCGCCTGTGATGGAAATCTACTAGAAGGTACAAAACCCGGACCGCCTGCGTCAACCGGCACGGTCTCTGTTGAAGATATGAGGGAACCGGTAAGAGGCTGAAAACCCTCCCCAGAATCCCCTTTTTAGAGGGTTTTTTACCATTATTCTGCCTCCGGCCAAAATAAGCCCAAATTGGGCTCCGTTTGCCCTTTTTGATCGGGTTTTTAAGTCTTAATCGCAAAAAACCAAGTCTCTATTATCCGGAACTGATTATTTCATCCCCGGTTAAGGAATCCAGGGCTGTATTATGGCCGAAAATCTGCCCTTTTAGGCTCTTTTAAACGGGCGATCAGCTTCCCAGCTGCACTACTATCCTGGAATATGAAAAAAGGCCTGTTTCAGGGTTATATATCGGAGAAATTTTCTGCCTTGTCTCTCTATTTTTTTCAGTACAATCTTCATTCCAGCAATTTTCGTTTTTTCACCCATTGGGACAGGAGTCTTCTGCATTCTTCCCCCGGAGGGAACCTCTGGTTTTTCCGTATCAGATTATATGCAGAGACGGCCTGCGAATACGATATGATATTTTGATCGGCAAGGAAATCAATCAGCCAGCAGGTTCCGTAATAGTCAACCCCATTATCTGCCGCCGCATGCCGGAGCGCGGTATCACTTGTGATCAGAATTGTTCCTTTCGATTTTGCCAGGACCAGGACCGATAAATCCTCCGGGGATGGTTTTTCATATTTCCCACTCAACACATAAATTTCCGCGATCTTTTCAGGAGAGAGATGTTCCACGGATAATCCCATCGTGGATAATTTCTCGAATGGAGGATCTCTCAATTCATGAATGATTAAATCGGTGATGACAAAAATGCAGGGCAACCGGAATAAAACCGGGAGCAAGTTCCCTCTGTTTAAATCAATGAGAGTACTGGTGTCAATTACATACCGAAGCAGCTTCCCCGCCGTCAGATTCACCTTCGAACGAACAGAAAGTATTCACGTTCTTGTTTAATAATTCGGCTGCTTTTGACGTTGAGATAATCCCCTCTGCATGGGCTTTCAAAACCAGAGAGGCCATAAAAACCGGTTCCTCTCCCATAATATCATCATGTGGTTCTTTCATGTTCCAGCCCTTGCCTGAGAATAATTTCCGCATACTGACAAAGGTGTCCTGGGAAATGACGCCCAGATCTTTTGCACGATGGAGCCAGGCGCCCATCGAGAATTCATATCTGTCCTTAAGAAAGAGGAGTTCTTTTATCGTCAGATTCTGTCGTGTTTTTCCCAATTCACTCTTTACCCGTTCCGCAGGCACAAGAAAAGCTCCGGCAAAACGATGCATGACCTTTTCTTCGTCGAGATCTCCTTTGACATGAAGAAGGCAATGCCCGAGTTCGTGGGCAAGAGAGAATCGCTGCCGGGCCAGGGGAAGCCCTTCCTTCACCACAATAACCTGGTGTTTATCGCATACCGTGAACAAGGCATCGAACTGGGTGATCCCATTGATGATCCCGATCCTGATACCCTTCTCTTCCAGCAGGCTCGTGAGGTTGCCAAGAGGGCCGGTGCCGAGATCCCATGCTCTCCTCAGGCTTCTGGCGGCTCTCTCCGCATCATCAAAAGAACTGACCTTCCGGGGAAATCCCGGGGGCATCCTGAATGTTCTCCGGACTCTGGATATCTTTTCGATCTGGAGATACCGCTCCAGCCAGTCCTTTGTCTCTGCGCTGATCTGGCGCTCATCCCGTTTCCTCATCTTCTGGGTCCGGAATGCAAGGCATGACAATTGGATCTGCTGGTTCTCCGGCCGAAGGAGGGTTGCAATGGGGACCTGCAGAACGGTACTCAGTTTGATCAGGCGCTGCGAGTCTGGGACCAGCAGGTCTTTCTCAAATTTGTTGACGGTCGTATGCGATACGCCGATCTTTTCTGCAAGATCCCGCAGGCTGATCCTGAGCGTCTCTCTTCTCAACTTGATATTCTCCCCGATACCCATAGTTCCCCCAGAACCAATTGGTTTACAAAACGATTGATTGTACTACTATTTGTAACCTGATATTTAAAATAATGGCATCAGGTAATCTGATGAGATTCAGGTTATTGCGTTGTCAGGTCCTTCAAGGTTGAAGAAGCCGGCTGACTACTTTCAGACGTTATTCTTTCAATTTTTATGCAAAAATCCCATTTTGCCTAAATCGTCTTCGTAAAATTCAGGCCCCGATTCATAATCCAAAAACGTAAATCCGTCTGTTTTTGTGTTCCGGAATTTATTCAGCCACGCACAATACCCGACACCGCCTATATGGATATGTCAACGGGGCCCCCGCGACGAACCGGGATTCGGGAGAATCCAGGTGTGCCGGAAGATGGCGGAGTCATCCTCCGATAAAACCGGATTCATCCTGAACCTTGGAACAACAGACAAAAAACAGACAAAAACAAAAAGGACAGCGAAGAATTCCGACGAATTCTTCTCGTCCTTGAGGCTCTGACGAACCTTATCGGAAGTGAGAAAAACATGGCAGATTTCGTGCAGAGCACAGAATCGAAGAACGCGGTCCGCAGACTTGCGGCCCCGATCTCGGATGTCACGGCATTCGAGACTATCGTACAGTCGGTCATCGCCACGAACCCCTTCGGGTGCATGGCCTACATGAGTGCAGGAATACCACGCCCCGGCGTTGAGAAGACCCGGGAGCGCTACTCGGTCCACTACACCTACGAAACTGAGGATGCGAAGAACCATGGTACCGGCATGCACATCTTCACCAGCGTTGACGGCTACACGGCCGGTGTCAATGCACTCGGCTCCGCAGGCCCGGTCACCTCGGCCCACGGGGGAACACCGGTGCACATGGAGGAGGACGACACGTACTCCGCAACGGTGAAGTGCCGGGACCCCAACGGCGAGACGTACAACGTGGTCTTCAACCGCGACCGGGTCCTGGTCGAGTCGTACTCGGACGACGCGGTTCTCGCAAAGGTCGAGAACTGGGCAGACACCGTCGCGGCTTTGGCGTAAGCTAACCGGATGTGATCGTAATGGAAACAGAAGTGCAGATCACCCTGGCATTCCTAGGTGCCGGGGTGCTCTCCTATATCATCATCCCGGGGCTCCTTGTCATCTGGGACCGGATACTCGACCACATGGCCGGGTTCTGATCGGAAAAGGGCAGGGGAACAATCCCCTGCTCCGGTTTTTTTCTCCATTCCTGCCGGTATGCGGCTCAACGATCATGAACGTGATTAAAAATAACATCAGGATCCGGAAATTCCGGACCATTTCCGCAAAGCCCCCCCCGGCACAGCATCAGAGCCCGGGCTGGTGCAGCGGTATATCAACAGCCCTGACCTGAAACGGGAATGGAAGGCAGGGCATTTCAGGCACGTCTGATGAAAGACCTGGTGAGTGTTTGCATGCCAACCTGAAAAGTCTGAGCAAAAAATCAGGCCCGCCTATTTGGTTCTCTGGGACTTTTTTATTGTTTTGCCGAAGTCGTCAAGCGGGTTAGACATCAGCAACGCATATTCGTCAGAGATGTCGGTTCTGCGGCCTTCGGCTGGTTCCGCTTTTTTATCTTTTGTTGCCTTCGCCCGTGCACCGGCACTCCCTTTATTTTTGACGAGAGAAGCCACCTGCGCCCTGACATCCCCTTCCATATTCGTCGTCTTTATGGCAGTTTTGTAAATGAACGGGTTCCGTTCCCGGGGCGCATGACTCCTGAGAAATCCGGAGATATCGGTAAATGCTTCGAGAGCGTTCTTCCCGGTCCTGTTCCTTGACATGACCTTTTTGAGGTCTTCCCGTGAAAACACCTTTGCGATGGCGTCAAGGTCATGCACGGACAGATCGCTCAGGCGGAATATCGAGAAAAGGACCGGTATGCCGTTGCGGTCATATACCCGGGAGAGCAGTTTTTTACCCGCTCTCGTAATAAGCGCCGGTCTCACGTTTTTGTCGCATGCGTCGACCAGCAGGTGAATCGCGGTCGTGCCATCGTGCTTAATTCTGGCGAGGTCCCCGATGTCCGCGATCATGATCAGCGCCGCCCTGTCCATGTTACCGCCCTTTTTTATCACGTTCAATACAAAAGCGCCGCCGTTCGCACAGTCCGCCCTGATGAATTCACGCAGCAGGCGCTCCTCATCCCCGCCGAGCCTGTGCTCCCCGCTCTGCATCTCGTCCACCAGATCCTCAGCGGACAAAAACATCTTGGAGAATAGTACCCCCCAGGCGTCCGACAGCTCGTTGTACTCAACCCAAGGGAGTCCCGTCTTCAGGCAGAACCCGAACATCCCGAGCAGCTGCTTAGCGCTGCAGTCCTCCAGCATTGACAGTTCAGCGTTCGCTATCGGCCTCAGGGACATCCTGATACCACGTGAAATCATTATTTTCCCTCTATATATCTTTATATCCTGCCCGTGGTCTCTGCAAAAGCCCGTTGTCCTCCTTCCGTGACAGTTTTCCGGTACCGGTGTCCCTGGATGTGGTGTTAATTGATATCGTGTCCATTTTATCTAATGGAAATGATCGGCTTTTAAAGAGTTCTGCCCGGGGCGCAGTTGTTCTGGCATGTACGAGTTGAGAAATGTTTTTATAGATAAGATGGAAGTATAATTCTTGGGGAGCCCCACACCTGCTGATATTATTCAGACCTATACATGCCACTTGGTTTTTGGACTCCCCAAAGACACTGGTACCAGGATGCCGCGATGCCCGGTTTGCGGATCTCAATTGCGTTCAGAGGAAAAAGTTCTCGTAAAGGATTTTTTAAAGAATCGGGACAGGATTGTTATCGTATATTCTTGTAGGAAATGCAGTTATCGAACTCGTTTGTTTTAATGTTGTATCGCGGTTGATAACCGCGAAAAAAAAACGGGATTATTTTTTAGCTGGTTCTTTTTTCATTACCAGGACAATTGCGAGGATAATTATCAGGATACCGGCAATATCAAGGCAATAGGCCGTATACTTACTCATGACCCCGCCTACTAAGAGACAGAGCCCAACTAAAAACCATAATGCAACCATCACGATTTTACTCATGTTTCTACCTCCAATCGGATCTAAGGCAGCCAGGAACTTTCAGAGAGCAAGGGGTTCAAGGAACAAGCTACCCGATACGACATTGGATAACCATATTGAAAAAGGGTTCTGTTGCATCTGACGATTTTTTGAGCATAATGATGGTAAAAAAAGGCAGGGCAGTCAAGATCGGGTGTGGCGGAAAAAGGCCTCGTGTCCTTTCCGGACCGGGGCCTGCATCACCCGGGAATGTTAATCATCGAGCTTTTTGAATACGCCTTTCTTGCTTTTGAAGATACCACACTCCGGGCAGCGCCACGTGTCCGGCAGGTCCCCGAACGGGACACCCGGCGGGATCCCCCCTTTCCGGTCCCCTTGTGCAGGATCGTAGATATAGTGGCATTCGAGACATATCCAGCGGGAGAATTTTGCCGTTTGTCCTGTCATCTGGTTATCCCGTCATTTTGTATTCATCTGCAGGGTCACCGGCGAAATCCCCGGTGTGGGACCGTACTTGCGAACGTCTCCTGTCCTGAGGTACTCGTTGAACCTGACGGGTTTTCTCATTTTTCCTCCATGAAGACAGGATAGTCATCAGGCACAAACCAGCTCCGGCAGTCACCGCATCCACCTGAAAAATTTCTCACGTGCGCTCGTGCCCCTCCATTCCCGCATAGTACCTGGTATCTTTTGCTGGTAAAATTTTGCAGGAAAAGAATCCCATAAATCCTCTGCAGCCCCATACTCATACAACCATGAAATACACCGCCCGCCACATCCGGCGTTTCCTCGATGAGGGAAAGATTGACGCCACCATCTGGAAGAACCACTTCCCCGCGCTGCTGCCGACCCAGGTACCGGGCTGCGAAGCGTGCAGCGAGTTCCTCGACCGGACCTGTGCAGGCGGCCGGGACCCGGTCGAATGCTTCCTTGCCAAGGGGCCGGCCGGGGAAACGGCCGGGAGCGACCGTGGCAGTCATAAAAAGGAGAAGAAGCGGGATCCCATGCTCGGCCTCGGCGCGAAACGGACCGGCGCCCGTGGTACGGCAAAGCCACGGGACGAGTCGAAGTTTTAACGAAGCCGGGAGGCGGTCCCGGCGGGCATAGCAGGGCAATTGTACAGGAGCTGCCTGCACGCATTTTCCGGACCGGGCTTCGCAATCAATCCCGTTGTGGCGAAATGATTATCGCTCCTTGGGCAGCACAGTTCACTAACATATCACGGATGTGCTTCCATGCTCGTCAAATTTGAAATTTATTCTGATGGCAGATACTGGTGCGGCCGGGGCATCGGTGTCGATATCTTCACGCAGGGGAAAACTCTCGACGAGCTGATGGTAAATATCCGTGAAGCCGTTGGGCTCCACTTTGAAGAAGAACTGGGCAAAGGGGAGAGTATCCGTATCTTCTCTCTGTCTGAGACCGAGGTAGGTACTGTTGCCCGGGCTTCCGGTTGCCAGTGAAAAAAATCTCATCAGGATCTTTTCACGATTGGGGTACAATCTTATCCGGCAGCGGGGCAGCCATGCCCAGCTCACATGCAGCACCCCCGCAGGAGAGCATACAATAACGATTCCCCTGCACGATGAAATCGCGCCCGGGACGTTGAACGACATACTATCAAAAGTCGCGCTCTGGAAAGGAATACCAAAAGATGAATTGATCCGAATGCTCGGCAGGAGATAAAAACTTCCCGGGTTCCGCGTAAGAAGCGATAATTTCCCGGAGTGTCCTGCCGCACCAGGTTCCCGCCGGCCTTAATACCCTCCTTTCCCCGGCACAACCCGCCGGATCCCTCCCCGGATATCTTTTACGTCCCTCGCATAGCGCGGGATCATGTGGCAATGGCAGTGCATCACGGTCTGGCCGGCCGCCCCGCCGATGTTGAACCCGATGTTGTACCCGGCCGGCCTGAAGTTCTCCTCGATAATGGTCCGGCACTCGTCGATCAGGGCAAACAGGGCCAGCTTCTCTTCCGGGGTCATCGAGAAGAGGTCCGGCGTGTGCCGGAACGGCATGACAAGCAGGTGGCCCTTGCTGACCGGGTAGCAGTCCCAGCGGGCATAGCAGAGGTCGTTTTTTGCCACGATCTCGTCCACGAACGGCTTACAGAAGGGGCATTTCACCGGCTCAGGCTCCATGTATCGGGCTCCCGGACATCAATAAGGCATCAATAGGATATCTGCGTTTCTCAACCAGCTTCAGGGATGGCGGGTCAGGTACCGGGCTGGGTCGTTGTACCCGGGGATTGGGAAAAAAGTCCGGTACGGTTATCGAAGTTTTGATAACAAATATGGCCGGGTGACCGGGAATTTTTAAAAAATCCGGCCCCATCCCCTTCCCGGCCACAAAGATGAAAGAGGAACCAAGGGATCAAATCCGGGCAGGATGTCACGCATGGCCAGGAATGTCCGGTTGCACCAGGTCGTATCCGGGAAGGCGCTCATATTTTTACATTTAACTCAAAATATTTTCTCCAAACAATTAATATACTGAAGCAGATATGTCCTGTTGATCTATTATGACAGGATCGCCTGAAATAACCAAGATCTCACCGGACAGCGGACCTCCCGCTGGCGGGACCAAAATCACAATCACGGGCAGCGGGTTTGCCGGGGCAAGCGCTGTCAGGTTCGGCACCACTGATGCCCAGTCTGCGGTTGACTCTGACACCAGTATCACGGCCACTTCGCCAAAAGGCACGGGTGCAGTCGATATAACCGTCACGACTTCTTCAGGAGCCTCCATCAAGGCCCCGCAGCAGTTCACGTATACATCCCCCGCATCTGCAAATGACGTGGGGTGTGTCTGGGTAACTTCCGATCCGCCGCAGGCTGATATCCAGGTCGATTGTCAGCCGACCGACAAAAAGACACCCGCGAGAGTTGACAACATCAAATCGGGGTCCCGCACGGTGGGTGTTTCCCTCACCGACACCAAATCCGGAAGTTATTACCAGAGTACCAAAACCGTAACCGTCAGCACGAATTCGATGACCGCAGTGTCCTTTACCCTGTTGACGCCTCAAAACATGAAAAAGGTTGACCGGATTGTTGCGTGGACAAGTTTTGTCATGGGAATCCTGATTGTCATCGCAGTGGCTACCAAATTAGTTGTCCCATCCACCATGGTTCCCGACCTGGTCAAGATTATCCTTTACCTTGCCTGTGCCGGTGGTATCGGCGGGGCCACCTTCAGTTTCTATGAGCTCGTCTATCACCTCGGAGAAGGCGATTTCTCCCTCCAGTTCTTCTGGTGGTATATCATCCGTCCCCTGATCGGGGCCGTGTATGGTACCTTCATCTTCTTCCTTGTTGCCGGTGGTCTGATGACCTTAGGCGGGGCAGGCACACCTGATATTACCACTCTGTTCACGACAAAGACCGCCATGTTCTACCTTGCACTGGCGTTCCTTGCAGGATACGCGGAAGAGCCGGTCTCCCTCCAGCTCAAGGCGATTGCAGAGGCCTTGTTCAAAAAGCCAAGCGATAGCGACGAAACCGTTCATAACAAGCAAACTGCCTCGCAAAAAAACAATAAAGATTAATTTTTTATTTTTCCACCTGCCGGCCCGCGTCCTCCCTTGATCAGGGTGCCTGTTCAAACGGGCCCGAAATTTCGGGAAACTGCGCTTGAGCGTCAGAATTTTTTATGAGGATTTCCCGGACCTTACCGCTGCCTGTGGCGTGTTCCTGCCGGCACTTCCGCGAGAGCAGGTCGGCGCACCGGAGCGGTTCGGGAAGCCGGTGGACCGTGGTCGCCTGCATGACCAGTTCCACCGATTGCGCGAGATCCACCCGGTGCCCGGCAGAGACGTACACCGGCCGTCTCCCCTCCTGTGTCCGGACGGCCATGCCGATCACCTCGCCAGCTCCGGTCACCGGCGCGACCGACCCCCGCTTCCCGGCAGGTTCCGTGGCGGTGCCGGTCAGCAGGTGCCGGGCCACGCCGATAGTGGGCAGGTCCAGCACGACGCCGATATGGCTGGCGAGGCCGGCCCGGTCCGGGTGTGCGTACCCGTGGCCGTTTAACAAGAGGAGATCGGGCCGGACCGGAAGCTGATAAAACGCCGCAACAAGGGCAGGCCCTTCCCGGAATGCCAGCAGTCCCGGAATGTAGGGAAACGTGATCGGTCGGACGGCACAAACCCTGGCTGTCGTTTCCAGCGCAGGAAAGGTCATTACGACAAAGGCCGCAAAGACCTGCTCCGCCGAATACGCGGCGTCGGCACCGGCCACGGTGCGGACTTCAATGGACCCGGTTGCCCGTCCGGTAACGACATGTTCCCGGACCTCCTGCTGCACCCGCCGGGCGGCCGCCGGGTCAGCGGGAAATTCCCGGTAAGCCCCGCGGCCGGGCTGCCATTCCGCACGGGCCGTCATGTACGGTCACAAATCTTTTCCCTGATCCGGCGACGGCACCACCCGTCTCAAAGCCCGATCATGTAGCCGTACCGCGAATACACTTCCTTGACGAGCTCGCCAACGTTCGGGTTCGTCCAGTCATGCATCCACTCCGAGACGAGCGACTCGACCGTGATCGGGACCACGCCGGCCTGGAGCATCCTCTTTACCCCGTATTTGTGGGCATCGTGCGTGGAATCGCCGGCCGCGTCCATCAGCCCGTACACCTCGTACCCCTCTTTGAGCGCGTGGAGGGCGGTATAGGCAAAGCACATGCTCGTCCACAGCCCCGAGACGACCATCTTCTTCCGGTTGGCCCGTTGTGCCGCGTTCCACGTCCTCTCATCTTCAAATGCATCGAAGCCCGGCACCTTCCGGGCATATGCCTCCTGCCCCGGGAAGAGCCGGGTGATCTCCGGCAGAAACTCCCCGTTGCCCGCCGGGTTGATCGCCGACAGGACCACCGGGACGGACAGGATACTTGCCGCTTTTGCCGCACAGTACGCGGCATTCCTGATGATCGTCTTGTCACCCGATGCCACGCCCTTGAACATCGTAGGCTGGTAGTCCACGAGCACCAGCATGCTGTTCTTGTCGGTCAGCAGGTCGAGACACCCCTTTGGCGCAGTTGTCATCCTTTCTCCACCCCTTTTCTCTAAAGGTGTCCGTTCGACCGGCAGTATCTTAACCATTTGGATGGTGACCAGTCACCACCGCACACCGAAGCCCCGGAACTCCCCGGTCGCTCCGCCCGGCGTCACCACCAGGTCCCGGACCCGGATCACGGTGTCGCCGGGGGCCCGGAGCAGGGAGGTAAACATATCAAGCGCCTCGCGGCTGCCCTCGGCAACAATAAAAACCGAACCGTCCGGCAGGTTCTTCACGTACCCGCTCACGCCGGTATCGCAGGCACAGTCGCTCACGTAATACCGGTACCCCACGCCCTGGACCCGGCCATGTGCAACCGCAGTGATCCGCTTCATCCCTGGTGGGAGGATTGGGGTGCCGGCACGTAAAACCTGCTGGTGAACCGGACACCGGCCGGGCTAAAAAAAACCTCTTCCTTTTATTGCATGCCCGCCAGATATCAGGATAAGAGAACGGCAAACGACCGGCTGCAGACCATGACCTTCCGGGAAACATACCAGGACTTCCGCTCGACTGTCAACGTCAAGCTCTTCTCCGTGTACCTCGCCTTCACGCTGATTATTCCGGCCATCACGATCATCGTCGAATATTACGTCACCAAAGACCCGTCGCTCCGGACGAGCCTGCAGGTCGACCTGCAGGACTTCCATCTCTACCAGCTCTTCACGTCGTCCTTTGTCCATGCAAACTTCGATCATTTCCTCGGGAACGTGACCGCGTACCTGCTGATTGCCATCTACGGCCTCGTGCTCGCCACGATCATGAACCGGAAGCGGCTGTATATCGTGCTGAGCAAGGTGATCGTCGTCATCTTCCTCGTCTTCGGGGCGTTCTTTGCCCTCTTCAACGCGACGACGACCTATTACGCAGGTCTCTCGGGCATCGACGCCGCGCTTGCGGGCCTCCTCCTCCTCTTCTGGCTGATGTATCTCGAGCACAAGTCCGGAAGGAGCATGCGCAGCTATTACGGCGTGGTGCTGGCCTGTCTCCTTGCCCTGTCCGCCGGGATCATCGCCCGGTTCCTGCTCCTGTACCGCGCCGGGAGGAACCCGGCGCTGGTGTACGCCCTCATGGCAGTTACCGTGCTGCTGGTGCTGGCCCTTATCGTCTACCGGGACCGGTTTTCTGACCTGTACCGCGTGCTGCGGGAGTTCGACTGGTCGTCCCGGCTCCTCACGCTCGCCATCGTCGCGATCTTCCTGTACTTTGTCTGGAACCTTTTTCCCGAGCGGCTGGCAAACGCGACACGGACCGTGAGCGTCTCCCTCCACATAGCCGGGCTCGTCATCGGCATCCTTGCCGGGTACCTCTTCATCCTGTACCTTGACCGTATTGCCTATTTCCACGGTGAAAAAGAGGTCATCTCCCGGCCGCAGCGTTGAGAACCCCCGTGCGGTCCATGGCCGTTCTACCGGGCGGCTGGATCCCGTTACGTTTCCCCGGTCATCCCTGCCGGTGAGGAGGAAACGCGACCTGCGGCCGTCTCATGATAAAGGACGAGTCCAGGTTTCCTGCCATCCGGGCGGCCATACCGGCCGGGATGCCTATCGCCATCATGCCGGGCGGGAGCGAATAGTTCTGCGTGGGGTCCTGCGGGCCCACGAAGGCAGTGTTGCGCGGGGTCTTTTCGGCAAGGCCCGCCGGGAACGTGATATACGTCGAACAGGCAGACCCCCACGGGACGATGACGGGAGAGAACGGGTCGTCCCGGTCAAAGTGGACCAGCGCCGCCATGTTCCGGATCTGCTCGCCCGTGCCGAAGCAGCAGAGAGACCGGATCGCAGGTTCGGGATTTGGAAGGGTCCCGCATGCCTGCACGACGAGGTATTTCCCCGGCGGGCGGATCGGTCCGGCGGCCAGCGTGCAGCGGTCGACCAGCTCCGGCCCCGCCTTCAGGTACTCCGCCGCCCCGCCCCGGACATCTTTTTTGCCGGTCGAGACAAAATATTTGATCTCATCGGGCACCGGGATGTACCCCACGTGGAAGAGCCCGCCGGGACAGCAGCCTTCCTGCATGTCGGCACTGACATAGATGGCGGACACATCCGTTTCGGCCGCCATCCGGTACAGCGAGACGGCAAAACACCGGTTCACGTCAGCGAGGTTGGGGATCCCGGCCGGGAGCGTTTCCGTGCCGTAGACCGCAAGCGGGCGCGTCTCCAGCCGGAATGCGGTCGAAAGCCGCTGCCCGATCTCACGGAATGATAATGGTACCATTTTTATCTCTCCTTCTCTCATCGAGGTTAAAAGTTGTCCTTATGGTTTAATCTCTCCGCGGCTCATCCAGAACTCGTACGGGAACTGCCAATGGGTCCTTGTTTGCGATGACCGGTTTTTTTGAAAAATTCCTCTCTCTTCTGAATCCGTACCTCCCCTTCCGGCAACCGTTTCTTCTTTTTTTATTGCAAGGACAAGGTCATGGCCGGGATCAATAGCTTTTTCTCCTGCATCAGCAAATGCTTCCGGCCCCCTCGCCATTAAAAAATGGAATTATTTCGCTGGTACTTTTTTCATTGCCAGAACAATTGCCAGAATAATTACCAGGATACCGGCAATATCAAGGCAATACGCCGTATACTTGCTCATGACCCCGCCTACCAAGAGACAGAGCCCGACTAAAAACCATAATACAACCATCACTTGTTTCATCTGACCACATCCACCTATAGCAAGAGCAGCAAAGGACAAGCTGCCAATCAATATATTCTGTAATTCGGATAAAAAAAGATTTCCTACCACCATTGCATTCGCTCATCTTTACCCAACGCACAGCCAACCCTCTTTTTCTTTTCATGATTTTTTGAGTCTCCCCAAAAAAGTCCTGCCACATATCTTCGGTCTGGTTTGTACTGAACGCCCCGTCATCGTATCAGGACCGTCTGGCGAAACGCACAAATAATCCCTGCGACCATTGCCTTCCATAATGGGGTGCATCTGTGCCGAAGGGCAGGAGTGACCGGTACCGGTGGGTAATTCTCTTTGCCGCGTTTGTTGCCGGTATGACCGGGCCGATCGCACTCTTTGCGATGCCGCCGCTCCTGCCCGCCCTGACGGCCTTCCTCGGCATATCACTCTCCGATGCCGGGTTTGCCACCATGACCAGCTTTGGTATCGGTATCTCGGTCATGGCGATCCCGTTTGCGATCTTTTCACCACGGCTCGGCTGGAAATATGCGGGAGTTACCTGCCTCGGGACGATGGTGTCCGGCGCCATCATCACGGCAGGCTTTCCGTCAATTCAGGGGATCTTCATCGGCCGGTTTATCGCCGGGCTGGGTTACGGTATGGCATTTACCTGGCCGGTGAGCGCCTTCTCCGTCTGGTTCCGCAAGGACGAGATGGGCCTTGCGACCGGGATCTGGTCGATCACCCTCCCTCTCTCGGGGGTGCTCATCTTCGTCCTCGCCCCGGTCATGATCGCCTCGTACAGCTGGTTCTCGGTCCTCTGGTTCGCAGTTCTCTTTGCGGCCGCTTCGCTCGTGCTCTGGGCGGTTCTCGCAAAAGAGCCTGCAGATGACGGCATGAGGTACGGCAGGTATTTTTTTGAGGAACACGAGGCCTGCCTCTCCCATGACTGCCTGAAGTCCGCGTTCCTTGACCCCGGGGTATGGCTCGTTGCGGTCGCGTGGTTTGCGGTCAACTATTATATGCTGGGGATAACATCGCTCGCGCCTGCATATTTCACGACCGTTCTTGGTTTTAATCTCTTTGAGGCCTCGGTGCTTGCGATCGTCCCGGTCTCGATGATCATCTGGGCATCCCCGCTCACGGGCTGGATGTCTGACCGGTTCTGCACCCGGAGAGCCTTTATCCTCGCATCGATGGCGGGAGGGCTCCTGCTCTGCCCGGTGATCTTCATCCTTGGCCGGAGTCTCCTCTTCTGGGTACTCTTTTTTGTCGTCCTCGGGGTTGTCTGGGGGATGATGCCGGCTATGGTCTTTGCCTCGCCCCGGGAGATTGTCGGCCCGGAACATGCCGGCCCCGCATCCGGCATCCTGAACCTGGTCGTCGGGCTTTCAGCCCTTTCGGCCCCCCTGATCACCGAAAGCCTCGTGCCGGTGATCGGGTGGCAGGGGGCGCTGGTGAGTACGGCGCTTCCCTCGGTTGCCGGTGTTGTCGGCATAATAAAGGCGAAAAACCTGGGATAACGGGAGCAGGGCTCCGGATTTTATGAAAAAAACGCCGGCAACAATATGCCGGGATACATGGTCCGGCGGTCTCCGGGTTGCGCTTACGGTTCAGGCACAACTCCCCATTCTTCGGGGTATACGGTCATGCACCCTGCCGTTATCATCCCCGTATCAGCACTGCTGAAGATCCCGTTTCTCGTGTCCCCGGAATGGAGTTTTTTTAAAAAAAGAAGCGCGGTCAGGTTTGCCCGGATGGTCTGGCCGGGATCCTGCCGCCCGTGGTTTTTACCGGCGTTTACGTCCCCGTATGCTCAGCCGTTTCCGGCAAGCCGGTATTTGCCCTCCGGCACGTGCAGCTCGAACCGGGCACCCGTGCCAGGAACACCGGTCTCGCAGATGGTGATGCCGGTGATGGCGAGGATCTCGCGGGCCAGAAAGAGCCCGTAGCCGGTGTTCCTCCCGAACCCCTTCTCGAAGATCTTTGTCTTCAGGTCGGGGGGCACGCCGGTACCGTTGTCCTCTACCAGGATGACGAGCCCGTCCGGCCCCGGTCCGCACCGGACCGTGATTGCCGTCACCCGTTCGCCATGGCGGACGGCATTATCGCAGAGGTTAAAAAAAACCCTCTCGATCAGGGGATCGGCAAGGACCTCGGCATCGCAGGTGCAGGATACCGCAAAGCCGGCCGCCCGCTGGCGTGCGACGAGGTCCCTGACGGCAGACCATGCAGGCGAACGCAGGCCGAGTTCCTGGTACATCTTCGTGAACTCGATCTGCCGGTTGATCGCGGTGCCGGCAGCATCGATCTTCCCGAGGAATTCGGCAACGACCGGGTCGGGCCGCCGCATCAGTGCCATCCGGATGTACCCCTTCAGGATGGACACCTGGTTTGCCACATCGTGCCGGGTGATCCTCGTCAGGAGGTTCATCTTCTTGTTTGCCTCGCGGATATCGTCCTCCGCCCGCAAAAGATCGCCGATATCACGGGAGACGCCAAGGATCTCCGTGACGGTCCCCGCCGCATCGCGGATCGGCACCAGCGAGTGGTCGAGCCGGAATGTCCGCCCGCCAAATGGGAGTTCGCTCCTGCTCCGCACCTGCTTACCGGACTCAAAGACCCGCCGGAGCACCGCTCCCCGCTGTTCCGCGACATTTTCAGGAAAGAAGCTTTTCCACTCCCGGCCGATCAGCTCGCCGGCCGGTCTCCCGAACATCGCTGCCGCGCTGGAGTTCAGGTACGTCACCCGGCCAGCACGGTCGATCACGTAGATCAGGTCGTTGGACGCTTCCGAGAGGCTGCGGTACAGCGTCTCGCTCTCCCTGAGCGCATCCTGCACAGTTTTCGTCTCTGTCGTGTCGCGGCCGACGGACTGGTACTCGATGAGATTTCCGGATGCATCGAAGATCGCACGGTCGCTCCACCGCTGCCAGCGGGTGGTGCCGTCCGGCATGATGGTGCGGTGCTCGATGAAGTCGACCGGGTGTGCCGGGGTGAGGGACGCGAAGAACTTTCCCAGTCTGCTGGCGTCATCCGGGGGAATGGCCGGCTTGAACTGTGTCCCGAGGATCCTTTCCCGGTCAAGCCCGAAATAGCGGCAGTACGCGCCGTTGACAAAGACATGCGTCCCGTCCGGCAGGAACCGGCAGATGAACTCAGTCTGGTCCTCGACAACGTTCCGGTACCGTGCCTCGCTCTCCCTGAGCGCGGTCTCCAGTTCCTTCCACTGCACGATCGGCCGGGTCGTCACCACGATACCGTTCACCGCCGGCAGGTCCAGCAGGTTGGTCGCGACCGACTCGACCCAGGCGAAAGTCCCGTCAGCTTTTTTCAGCCGGAACTCTGTCGGAGTGCCGGGATTGGTGTGGTCATACACCTCCAGGAGGTCGGCCCGCGCCCGTTCACGGTCATCGGGATGCACGAGCATCATGGCGTCTATCCCGGTATTCGCCCCGGCAGGACATCCCATGATCTTCTCTGCAGAGGGGGACTCGTACATGATCTTCCCCTCCCGGTCAAGGATATGGATCATGTCCGAGGCGTTCTGGATGAGGGAGCGGAACCGGACCTCGCTTTGCTGCCGGGCCTCCTCCGCCCGTTTCTGTGGGGTGATGTCACGGATAGTCGCGATGACGCCGATGATCTCCCCGTCTGCACCATAGTGGGGGGAGTACGTCGCCTTTGACCATCCCTCCCTCCCGCTGGATGGAATCCGGAACCTGATGTCGGGAGAGATCACGGTCGCACCCGCGAGTGCCTGCCTGAGCAGGGTATCTATACCGACATCCACGAGGAAAGAAAAGATCTCCGTGGCGATCTTTCCCCGGATATCCGCCGCCGATATGCCGGTCAGCTCCTCCATGAACTGGTTCCAGAGGGTGATGCGCAGGTCACGGTCATAGACAATGATCCCCTCGCCGGCGCTGTTGATCACCTCGCGGAGGAACTGGTCCGAGCGGCGGTATTGGTCCTCACTCTTCCGGAGGGCCTCCTCCGCCCGCTTCTGCTCGGTAATGTCACGGACAATCCCGATGATGGCAGGCGTACCCTGGTAGATGACCAGGTCGACAAAGAACCCGCCATCCCTCACCTCCCCGGACTTCCCGATTATGCGGGCGGTGAAGTATGCCGGGACCTCTTCCCCGGCGAACCGCCGTCTCGCCGCATCCTGCAGCCGGGCGCGGTCATCGGGATGGACGAGGTCCCAGAGGTTCATCGTGAGAAGTTCGTCTGCAGTATAGCCGGAGATCTCCGATGCCCGCTGGTTTGCAAAGAGGAGCCGGTCGTTCCGGTGAATGTAGATGGCGTCATGGCTGTTCTCAACGACAAGCCGGTATTTCTCTTCGCTCTCGGAAAGGGCCTCCTCGGCCTTCCTGCTTGCGGTGATGTCGATGACGATACCACGGTGCCCCGTAATCCTGCCGTTTTTAACGACTAGTGAAGAGTAGATAGAGACAGGAAACGTACTGCCATCTTTTCTCTGGGCAAGGTACTCCCCTCCTTGTCTCACCTGTTGCGTTCCACTGAGCATATCGCTAAGGGCCTCTTCAGCCCGCTGCCGGTCGGCGGGGGCAATCATCTGGAGGATGGTAACCCCCCTGGCGAATTCCTCCTTGGTGTACCCGAAGAGGTCGAACGCAATCCGGTTTACGTAGATCAGGTTCCCGTCTGCATCGGCCTCGTACACGATCTGCGGCAGGAGGTCTGCAAGCTCGCGGAAGCGCTGCTCGCTCTCGTTGAGCGCCTCCTCTGCCCGTTTACGTTCGGTAATCTCCCGGATCGACTCGATTGCACCGATGATATTCCCCTGGCCATCATATAGGGGGGATGCAGTGAACCAGAGCTCCGCCCCTTTCCCATCATTGAAGTGGGGGATCGTTGTCTCGGCAAAGAGCCTCCTGCCCTCCACTCGCATGTCCGGGTAGAGCCGGGTCGCTGTGGGATCGTCATGAAGGACGAAATCGATCAGGAGTGGGCGGTGCTCGTGATAGAAGGGGAGTGAGTACTCGTGGTCCCCCTTGCCGATAATGTCCATCGCACGGACACCGGTCATCCGTTCCATCGCAAGGTTCCAGGTGATCACAGTCCCCTTTGCATCGATGGCAAAGGTCGCGTCGGGCAGGAAGTTGATGATGTCCACCTCCCGGCGCTCGTGGTCCCGAACGCTCGCCTCCGCTTTCCGCTGCAGGACGGCTTTTCTGACCTTGTGTGCAAGCTCGGCAAACTGCGGGACGGGTTCGCCGCCCTTCTGGAGATAGAAATCGGCCCCCTCGTTCAGCGCCTGGATGACGATCTCCTCCCGGCCTTTCCCGGTGAAGATGATGAAGGGGACGGCATCCCCGGAGGTCCTGACCCTTTTTAAGAATTCAATGCCATCCATCCCCGGCATCTGGTAGTCCGAGATGACAGCATCGAATTTTTTTGTGTGCATCGCTTCGAGTGCGAGCGGGGCGGAGATGACGGTCTCTACGGTGAACTCGCCGTCCTTCTCCAGAAAGATCTTTCCGAGATCGAGGAGCACGGGTTCATCATCGACATAGAGAATGGATATCATACCGGTCAGAAAGCAAAAACCCCGTAATGTTATTCCAGTTTTCTCGTCGGACTATTTATATTCATAGCACGGGAGTCCTGCAGCAGGACCGATTGCCAAAGACCGGGATGTCCTGGCCTGATCGTTTCCGGTCTGGTTCAATGCCGGAATCACTTTTTCTTCTCCCCGTTGACTTCCGGATCTTCCCGGCCAAACCGGTTTATCCGGGTGGAGCGGGCCCGAATAGCTGAAGGACGCAGAAATAAAAAACTTCAGCCGGATTTTTTCCATGTCAGTATAAACGGCACCAGCAGGATGAGGGCAACCGCGATCCAGAACGTCCCGAACATGAAGAGGAGCGACTCGCGCCCCTGGTCGTAGAACCGCACGTCAAACGACATCGTGCCGTTCCACCGGACAAGCGTCGTGTTATCGGGAAACCGGGTCACGCTGGCGCCTTGGCTCAGTCCTGCGAGCAGGGGGTCACGGACATCGAACTGCTCAGGGAGCGTCACGTTGACATCATAGGGCTCGTCAAACGTCCTCTGCAGGTTGTAGTCCTTCAGCGGCCCGATATACGAGAGGGTGTAGTTCCCCTCCGGAAACGTTATCGTGGACGGCTGGACAAACGAAGAACTCCAGTTGAACCGGCACGGCGAGCAGTTCCCGGCCAGCTGCACATCGGAGACCGTAATAGGGACGCTGTCCCCCAGAAAACCGGTATCGGCAAACTGGTACCGGGAGGCGCCCGTGATCACGATCTCAGCGGCGTATGCCGTACCGTTGGGGAAGACATGGTACTCTGCCTGCAGCGCCCCCGCGGCGGGGACCAGCGCCAGCAGCCCTACCAGTGCAGCGCAGAGAGCAGTGACGGCAGGTCCGCGTCTATCTCTGTCGGTGGCTCGCATTGCCGGATCACCGTGTCCGGGTCTTTTAATAAGTGCCCCGTGACGACGCAGACGATCCGCTCGTCACGGTCGATCATGCCGCTCTCGGCAAGTTTTCTCACGCCGGCCACAGATGCCGCGGACGCCGGCTCCACGCCAATCCCCTCAGTCCTCGCGAGGTCGCGCTGCATCTGCAGGATCTCATCGTCCGTCACGGACGCAGCAAGCCCGCCGGTTGTGCGGATGGCAACCAGTGCCTTCTCCGCATTGACCGGTGCGCCGATCCGGATGGCGGTGGCAACGGTCTCCGGGTGCTCCTCCGGTATCACCTCAGGCAGATCGTCGCGGATCGCCCGTACCACCGGGCTCGACCCTTCGGCCTGGATCCCCGTCATCATCGGGAGCCGGTCGATGAGATCGAGGTCGCGAAGCTCGAGCAGTCCCTTGTGAACCGCGGAGATATTGCCGGCATTGCCGACCGGCAGCACGAACCGGTCGGGAACGCCGCCCAGCTGGTCGATAGCCTCAAACCCGATCGTCTTCTGCCCTTCCAGCCGGTACGGGTTGATAGAGTTGAGGAGATACAGGCCGTGGCTGATGCAGAGTTCGTGGGCCATCTCCAGAGCACGGTCGAAGTTTCCGCGGATGGAGATGACCCGTGCACCGTGCATCAGCGCCTGGGCAACCTTGCCTACCGCCACTTTCCCGGCCGGCAGGAGCACGACTGCGGGGATCCCGGCCTTTGCCGCGTAGACGGCGAGGCTCGCGGAGGTGTTGCCGGTGCTGGCGCACGCGACGCTCTTCCGGTTCAGCTGGAGCGCCATCGAGACGCCCACGGTCATCCCCCGGTCCTTGAACGAACCCGACGGGTTCATCCCCTCGTGCTTTGCGTAGAGGTGGGGCAGGTGCATATCCCCGCCCAGCCGCCTGAGGTGGTAGAGGGGGGTCCCGCCCTCCTGGAGCGTGACCGGTGCGATCTGCACGGGAAGCAGTTCCCGGTACCGCCAGACGGACAGCGGCCGCTTCTCCCATGTCTCTTTCCGGATAGGTATTTCATCAAGCGGGTAGGACACTGCAAGGAGGTGGCCGCACCGAGGACAGTTGTAGAGGATCTCGTCGGCCGGGTAGGTGGCCCTGCAATGGACGCACGCGAGATGGTACATGGAAACGTATTGGCCGTCCGGATACATATAGGGCGGTGTTTTTCCGGCCGGTTTTTATCCCCATCACGAAGGATGGGAAAGCCTGGCGGGCCGGGAAGGTCACTGCATCTTTCGGTAATCAGCACCGACCGGGAACCGCTGCCGGAGTGCATCTGCTGCGGACGGGTCGACTTCGAAAAAGAGGAGTTCTTCACCATCACCGGCCCGGGCGATGACCGTCCCCTCCGGGTCTGCGGTCAGGGATGCCCCCCCATACCGGTCCACGGGATTTGTCCCGTGCGTATTCACGCCGGCGATATACATCTGGTTCTCGGCAGCCCGTGCGGCGATAAAGAGCTCCCAGTGGCGGGCGCGGCTTGCCGGCCACGCGGCCGGGACAAAAACGGCGTGGACGCCCGCCTCTGCATAGGTGCGGAAGAGCGGGGGGAACCGAAGGTCATAGCAGATCGCAATCCCGCACCGCACCCCGTCAAGGACAAACGACGCGGGGCCGGTTCCCGGTGTGAACGCCTCGTTCTCGTGCGCCGGTGAAAAGAGGTGGATCTTTGCATATACAGCAAGGGTTTCGCCCTCGGCACTGATAGCGATGGCCGTGTTCCGCGGCTGCGGGACTGCCTGTTCCCGGAACGAACCGATGATGGCGAGCGAATATTCCCGGGCAAGGGACCGCAGGGCGGTGACAATCTCCCCGTTCATGTTCTCCACATTCTGCCCGGACAGCGGGTCCCAGCCGGTGGCGAACTGTTCAGGAAAACAGACCAGCGACGCCCCGGCGGCAGCGGCGGCGCGGACACAGCGTTCCGCCCTCTCCAGGGTTTTTTGGGGCTGCTCCCACACCGATGAGACCTGGGCACTGCAGCACTTCATGACTTGCCCCGTCATGATCAACGGCTACGCGGCCGGTTCTTCCTTGTCGCAATAGATGATCAGCGCTGCACTCATGACGATAAGGACGGTTACAGTCAGGAGGAGGAAGGGTGCACCCGCGATCGTGATGCCGAGGAGCGTGGCGGCAATGATGATGCCGGCAGCGGTGATACTGCTCCCGATCAGGACAAGGCCGACCGATGCGAGGTCCCATTCAGACATCAGGTACCCCCGAGAAGCGGGAATGCCGTCTTGATGCCGGTGATGACGAACTGCACGGCAATGGCCATCAGCAGCATACCCAGCAGGCGGTTGATCACCCGGTACTGCCGCTGGCCGATCCTGCTCATGATATAGTCTGAGTTCCGCATCATAAAATACGTGATCCCGATCGAGACGAGGATCGAGCCGAACACGACAAGGCTGGCGGACGGGGCCATGGCCGCTGCCTCGTTGGTGAGGACAATCGTCGTGGTGATCGCGCCCGGCCCCGCGATCATCGGGATCGCAAGCGGCATCACCGCGATATCCTCGTTGTCCTTGGATTCGTACTTCTCGGTCGCCGTCATTTTTGTCCGTGAGGTCCGTGCATACACCATCTCCATACCGATCCCGAAGAGGAGGATGCCCCCGGCGATCCGGAAGGCTTCGAGACTGATCCCGAAGAACTGCAGGATCCACGTGCCCACAAGACCCACGGCAAGGAGGACGACGAGTGCGATCCGGCAGGAGTCCCTGACGATGAGATTCCGGGCGGGCTGGTCGAGCTGCGTGGTCAGGGAGACGTAGATGAGGGTGGCGCCGAGCGGGTTGACGATGATGATCAGGGACGAGAGGCTGAGCAGGGAGAAACTGAGCAGGTCGCCGGCCATTATGGAGAGTGCAGTCGTACGAGTAAATAGAGGTTATGGTCGCCGGGATTAGGCAGGATGCCGCACATCCGGCCGGGTAACATCACGGGCCGGACAGGGACCTGCCCGGTCCATGCCCGTTTCTTTCAAAAAAAAATAAAAAAAAATCAGTACTCGTAGATGACGGACTCGTCGATCCGCGTGTACGCGCAGAGTTCTTCCGGCATGAAATGGATCCCGATCTCCCGGGCGGCGCTCTCGGGGGAATCGGAAGCATGGATCACGTTCCTTCCGATATCGATGCCGAAATCACCGCGGATCGTACCCGGCGCCGCTTCCTGCGGGTTGGTCGCACCGATTGCCTTCCTGGCAATCGCAACGACGTTCCTCCCGTCCCAGACCATCAGGAAGCAGGGGCCACCCATGATATACTGCCGGAGGGATTCAAAGAACGGTTTCCCGAGATGCTCCCGGTATTGCTCGATAACCCTTTTTTCCGGGAGCAGCTCGAAACGGGCGGCGACCAGCTTCAGCCCTTTTGCCTCAAGGCGTGTGACGATCTCCCCCACGAGGCCCCGCTGGACCCCGTCGGGCTTGACCATGACAAAGGTGCGGTCCATCCCGCGGGTCACTCCTTGTTCGCGGCTCTCTTTCCAGCTTTTGTCCACGGGACCCGGCGCGGGGCCCTGCCGAGCCGGTGGTTGCGCTCGCACTTGGTGCTGCAGAAGTAATAGATCGTGCCGTCTTTTTTTACAAACATCTTTCCGGTGCCCGGCTCAAGGGCAGCACCGCAGAAACTGCAGGGATGCTGTTCGACCATGCCCTACCGCCTCGAGAGTTTCTTTGCTTCCCGTTCGGTCTCGAGAAGCATCACGATATCCCCCTCGCGGATCGGTCCGACCGTGTTCCGGGTGATGATGCGCCCTTTGTTGTTGCCTTCAAGGATCCGGCACTTCACCTGCATCGCTTCCCCGTGCATGCCGGTCGAACCGACGACCTCGATGACTTCAGCGGGCGTTGCTTCGTCTGCCATGGTCGCACCTTACGCCTTCAGGGCGCCCAGCTGCTTCGCGAGATCCTCGATCACGTCTTTTGCCTTGCCCGGCTTGACGATCGCGGCAGCGGCAGAGCCGACATCGAGACCGCTCGCGGCGCCGATATCGTTCTGTTTGTTGATGAAGATGTAGGGGATCTTCTTCTCGTCACAGAGCGGCGCGAGATGCATCACGATCTCTTCGGGTTCCACATCGGCGCCTATCAGGACGAGCTGGGCAATGCTTCGTTCGATGGCTTTTGTCGCCTCGTTGGATCCCTTCTTGATCTTCCCGGTGTCCCGTGCTACCTCAAGGGCTTCGAGCGCCTTGTTCTGGAGCTCCTCCGGAGCCTGCGTTTTTACGTAACCTTTTGCCATAACTCACCTCATTCAGGAGTGCGTAGTTCTCCTTCATTACTCATCAGTCAGTTGATGATGTGCCATATGAAATCGACAGGAAGGGCAATAAAGGTTATTCACCTGCCCTCTTTAGTTCATGCACAAGTGGACCAGGGTGGCAGGTATCCCGGGCTCAGGCTCATCCGGTCAGCCGGTAAATATAGGTGCCGTCCGCTGAATAAACCAGGCGGAGTCCGGCCGTGCCGATATCGATATTATAGCGTTCCCGTTCCGGCTCGCCGACGTAGAGCAGGGTTGCGTTGTACTTCTCCATCAGGGGGATGGTCTGGTCCGGTTGCTCATAGATCGCCGCGACGTCATTTATCCGCGTGCTGTACCATCCGGTGGCGTCTCCGCGCCACATGAACTCATGGAATGGCTGGCCGATGATCGTCGGGATGCCGGTGAACGAGGATACCCGCGAGTAGTAGGTATAATCCCCTCCCTCTGCTTCCACGATCGTCTCGTTTGCGGGCAGTGCCCGGAGGTAGGCGATCGCACCGGCGTCGGACGGGTGCTGGGATTCAAGATACGCGAGCCCGTTGAGTGTCCGCCCACCGTAGTTATAGAGATCCAGCGGGGTCATGAGCGGGGTGGCAAAGAGCATGACAACGATCGCTGCGCCGATCAGGTTTGCGGTGCGGGCCGGCAGGTGCGGCACCCGCCCGGGAACGGACAGCCACTTCCCCGCGATCAGGAACCCGGATGTGCCGAGAATGATCCAGGCCGGGAGGTAACTCTTGAAGACGGTGTTCATCCGGAAATAGGTGTCTCCCATGTTATCCCTGAGATACACGAATTCCACGATGATGAGGAGGAGAAGGCCCGCGATGGCCAGCAGCTCCGGCGCATCCTTCTCCTTTTTTGCCAGGAAATAAACAAGCGGAATTGCAGCGATCCCGGCAGCAGTATAGCCGGCAAGCACGAACGGCACCACGATGAGCAGCAGGTACGGGCGCCGGCGGATCTCTCCTGCCAGCAGGACGATGAAAAGCACAATAAAAAAGCCGTTCACCAGCAGGAACTGTACCGGGTCCGACGGTGTCCGGACCAGCGAGATACCACCGGTGTTTGCCCTGAGTTCAAGATAGAACGGCAGGTAGCTGATGACCGAGAGGAACGGGACGGACAGCAGGAACACCCATCCGGGATTGGGCCGGGCCGTGCGGTTCCGCCAGACAACCAGCGCCCCGACGAGAAGGGTTATGGGAGCATAGATCAGGACGTCCCAGGTATTGATCAATGGCATGGATCCGAGACTTACGGCAGCAAGGATGCAGGCAAGCCACCTCCCCCGGCTTCCGAGCGACTCCCATTTCCTGTACACAAAGACAAGAAGGAAGATCAGGAACACCTGGTTGAATAGCGACATCACGTGGGGGTGCAGGTCGCCCCAGACAAACGAGAAGAGCGGGTACTCGTTGATCGTATTGGTGATCGTCCGGGTGCTGTCCCAGAGGACTGAATTCAGGCCTTTCCCGATTGTAACCTGGTAAAAAAAAGAGGGGTTTGGCAGGAAAAAGACGAGTATCGGCAGCCACCGGAACCGGTCGAGGAGGAGATCGCCGATCGCGTACATCATCACCGCGGCCATCCCGAGCACGGTCGGAAGGGAGAGGTTGAAGGCGATCGTCGAGGGGACGCCGCTTATGATGGCAAGGCACCCGAACATCCAGTAGCCGAGGTAGTAGTAGACATCGAGTGTCCTGCCGGCAAACCAAGGATCCAGTGGTGGCACTACCGGGGTTCTCATCACTGAGGCCAGAAATGCATGATCCATGAATTTTTCCGCATAGGATATTGTCGGGTTGACAAACCGGACGTCCAGCATCAGGAAAAAGAAGAGAAGAAAGATAAGCTCCCATGACCATTCCCGTTTCAGTTCCCCTGCCGTATACTGATGGTGATACGCATGGTACAGGAAGAGTGCAGCAAAGGGGAGGAGTGCGATCTGGACCGGCACCTGCAGCAGCCCGCAGTACCACGAGACAAGGGTAAAGATAAGGAGCGATGAGGGGAAGGCGGCGGGAAACGCGAACCGTCCCAGCGTTTTTTTCAGAGACGGGTACAGGGAGATCTGCAAAAAGCTGACAACCAGCAGCCAGCAGATCACCGAAAAGACCTGATCCCCCGGGGTCATGTATCTTTCCTCCGGGTGAACTTCGAGTCAATGGCGGTCCTGATGGTCGGGACCACCCAGTCACCAAGATAGTAGATGGAGATGATTCCGCCACCGAGCGTGACGAGGTTCTTGACCAGGTGATCGATGACCGCAATCAGCGTGGCAACAGCGGGAGCTACCCCGGCGAGCTCGAAGGTGATCGCAAGGGAAAGCTCGTACGTCCCGATGCCCCCGGGCGTGAGCGGAACGGCCTTCACGAGATTGCCGATGACGACAGCGAGAACAACGACAGCAAAGGGGATCTGGTCCTGGAACATCAGCACGATGGCGAGCGTGACCATGCTGTCAAGGAGCCAGATAACGATGGAGGTTGCGCTCAGCACAACGATGGCTTTGACGGAGAGCGATGCCCTCCGTATCTCGTCCAGCAGGGTATAGATGATGGCAATATAACGGTTCCTTGAGGTCAGTTTCCCGATGAACAGCAGGAAAACAAAGAAAACTATGCCGCCAAGCAGCGGGATCACGATGATCGTATAGAACCAGGCAGGGACGTTGAGGACGAAGAAGAGGGATAGTGCACCCAGGAACGCCACGATCACGATATCAAAGATCCGTTCAACGACAATCGATGAGACGCCTTCGGAATATGTGGTCTGGTATTCATGTTTGAGGATGAATGCCCGGACAAAATCACCGAGACGGGCGGGGACGATCAGGTTTGCGGTCTGGCTGATACAGACGCAGGCCGTGGATTTGGCAACACTGACCGGATAGTTCAGCCCCCCGAGTATGAAGTGGTAGCGCCATCCCCGGAGCCACCACGACGTGATACAGATCAGGACTGCGACGAGGAGGTAGGCGGGCAGTGCACGCTGCAGCGCCGTGAGCAGGCTGCCCCAGACGGTGTACAGCATGTAGGCGATGATGCCGGCAGCAAGCAGCGTCGGCAGGACGATGGCGCTAATCTTCCGGTACATGAATCTGCCACCATAACCGCAGGATGGAGGATCCCATCTCAAACACGTCCTTTGCCCTGACCGTCGTCCCTTTTCCCGCACGCCAGCGGACCGGGAGCTCACGGATACGGTACCCCCGGTGCTGTGCCCGGACAAGGACCTCGGTATCCCAGAACCAGTGGTTCGATCGCACCGTGGGAAGGATGTCGAGGATACGCCCTCTCCGGAATGCCTTGAAGCCGCACTGGTGGTCAAAGACCCGGCTTCCCAGTATCACTCTCACGAGAAAATTATAGGTCCGGCTCGCGATCTCCCGGCCTCCCGTGCGCTGTATGTCGCTCTCCGGGAGGAGACGGGAACCGGTAGAGATGTCCGCCCCCTGACGGACTGCATCGATAAGCCCGGCAAGGTGCTGCATGTCTGTCGCAAGGTCCACGTCATAATAGCAGACAATCTCCGCCCGTGCTTCGCGGATGGCCCGGTTGAGTGCCTCCCCGCGCCCGAGGCGCATCTCGCTGTGGAGCAGTCGGATACGGGATTCATGCCTCCCGTATTCCCCAACGAACTCCGTGCTCCCATCCGTGCTCCCGTCCTCCGCAACGAGGATCTCGAAATCCCGTGCGACCGTTGAAAGGGCCTCAATGGACCGGGGGAGTGCACGCTCAAGAGCGCTACGGTCGTTGAAGACCGGGATGACAGCCGTAACTTCAGGTGGGGGCACCCGCATCCCTCCTCCGTATGCATTCGGCGACCGCGAGTCCGGCCCGGACTGAACCCTCCATGCTTCGTTCCGGGTAGTTCTCAGGGGAGAACATCCCTGCGAGGAAGATACCATGGCGTTCGCAGGCAGGTATCAGGGTACGGTATCCCGTGGTATAGACGGGACCGGCCCACGGGTCGACGGCTATGCGGTGCCAGTGGATCTCATTGCCGGCAACCGCAAATCTGCGGCAGAAATCCTCAAGCATCATCCGGTCAATCCCGGGGGGAACATTTCCGGCAAAGTAAGATGCGAGATACACGATGTGTTCCCCGTAGCGCTTGGATGGGACAAAGTTGGTATGGGTAATGACCGCCCCGTACGGGCATTCGTCTTTCATGTTCAGCCAGTAAATCCCGTCCGTTACCTCCCGTTCAAGGCCGAGCGTCATGCACGCGGCCCCCTGGTACGGGATGGAGGGCATGGGAAGATCGCTGATCCTCCCGAGTTCCTGCGGGGGTATGGTTGAGATCACGCAGTCGAACGGCTCATGATTTATTTCCCACCTCCCGGTGCTTCGGGTGACTGACGTAACCGGGCAGTGCGTGGAGATCTTCCCACCGGCTGCTTCTATCGCGTGTCCGATGCGGTCGATGACCTGGTAAAACCCGCCGTTGATGTACCCGAGACGTTCCCCGGCCACTCCCCGGTTGGAGCGGATGGCGATCCGGCTCAGCAGCCAGGCAGCCGAGACGTCACGCCTGCATTCCCCGAACTTGCTTTTAAGCAGCGGCTCGAAGAACGAGGAGTAAACCCTCCTGCCAAGGTGGTCGATAATGTACCGTTCGGCAGGGATCCCGTCAAGAGCCGCCATGTCCATCTTTCCGGCCCTCGCGGTCAGCCAGGCAAGACGTGCCTTGTCCACGAGAGAAAGCTCCGGGTACCGGAGAATCTGCAGGGGGGTACTGAGCGGGAATATCCGCTGCCCGCTGTAGTATCCTGTCGTGCCGGTATGCCACTCAAGATTGCCGGACAGTCCGAGTTTGCCGGACAGCGCAAAAAAATGGCGGTCGGAAGAAAAGCAGTGGTGGTAATACCGTTCAATCGGGTAACCGTTGATATGATACGAAGAGAGACACCCGCCAGGATACGGCATCTTTTCAAAGAGTACGACGTCATGCTCGTTTTTCAGGTAATAAGCGGCGGCCAGCCCCGTAAGGCCACCCCCGATGATGCCAATCTTCATGGTACGTTACCGGTACTATTATTCAGAATGAAATGAAAAAGGCTCCGGAAAAAACCCGTAAAATCTCGACGGAGTCAGGTTAGTGATTTATAAGAAAGTTTTTGTGTTGAGGAATTCAAAGTTTCTAAAACAAAAGGTCTTAAAAGAAATAAAAGAGAATAGTAATCCGTTAGCCCAGTGGACGGTGCAACCAGATGCGGGTATTTTTCATTGGTTTTGGTCAGGCGGGCGGCAAAATTGTCGATATGTTCATCGAGCAGGATAAGAAGCTCGGTACCAACAGTTTCCGGGGAATCACCGTCAATACCGCGAGGACCGACCTGATGGGGCTGAAGCATATCGAGATGAAGGACCGCATCCTCATCGGCCAGACCCTGGTGAAGGGCCATGGCGTGGGCACCGATAACGTTACCGGGGCACGCGTCACTGCCGATGAGATCGACAGTATCATCAATGCCATCGACACCCGGGGCACGCATGACGTGGATGCATTCGTGATTGTCGCGGGCCTCGGCGGCGGCACCGGTTCCGGGGGTTCACCCGTCCTGGCACGGCACCTCAAGCGTATCTACCGGGAGCCGGTGTATGCCCTTGGTATCATCCCGGCTCCCGAGGAAGGCCGGCTCTATTCGTACAATGCAGCCCGCAGCCTGACAACGCTTGTTAACGAAGCCGATAATACTTTTATTTTTGACAACAGCGCGTGGAAGAACGAAGGTGAAAGTGTCAAGAGCGCGTTCCATCGCCTGAACAACGAAGTGGTGAGACGGTTTGCTATTCTCTTCCGTGCCGGGGAGGTGAGCCGCATGGGCGTCGGGGAGATGGTCGTCGACTCCAGCGAGATCATCAATACCCTCCGTGGCGGTGGGATCACGTCTGTCGGGTACGCCATTAGTGAAGTGGTGAGCAAGCGCACAAAACAGCAGCGGGGCCTGATCGGGGGCCTGAAAGACAGGTTTGGTCCCAAGAAGGAGGCAAACGAGGAAGTTTTGATGGGAGAGGACCGGTCGGCAAAGATTGTCTCGCTGGTGCGCCGGGCGATGCTCGGGCGGCTCACCCTCCCCTGCGATTATTCAACGGCGGAACGTGCACTGGTGCTGGTGGCCGGGCCGCCCGACGAGATGGACAGAAAAGGCGTGGAAAAAGCGAAGAGCTGGGTGGAGGAAAATATTGCCGGTGTCGAAGTCCGGGGAGGGGATTACCCGGTGAACAGCGAATATGTAGCCGCGGTGGTCATGCTGGCAACCGTTGGCAATGCACCGCGGATCAAGGAGCTTCTCGATATTGCAAAGGAGACAAAGGAAGATGTTATTAAGTCCAAGGAGAAAAAATCGACTATGTTTGAAGAAGGCATTGAGCCGTTATTCGAGTGAGGTTGATGATGAAGGGATTTGTTAGGTGTATTATATTCACAGTCTTTCTTATCCTCTGCGTCCAGATAGCCGCGGCGTTTTCGCTGGCGTCGGTGTCTGTTAATCCTACCGGCTCTCTGACGCCCGGGACACCGGTTACCGTATCCTTTACGGTCAATTTTCCATCGTCGGGTTCGGACACGTTTCCTTCTACGGATACCTTACAGTTCCTGACTGGTCTCGATAAGCCGCAGTGGACCTACACGTTAATCCTCAACGGCGTGCAAAATGCCCGGCCGGTCGGCGGCGGGAAATCCTTGCAGTTAAGCGGATGGGATCTGGATTACCCGGCATCAAGTGTCGAAGAATCGCTCGCGTTCACGCTTCAGGGAAATGCACCGACCGTCACCACGACATCAAACACAACGCTTATCGATATTCAGGAGCTCGACTCGAATGGCAACATGCTGCCCAACTCCGAAGTGTCGTATACGACCGTTGTGATCAATACCGGGGACGTTACGGCAGGCATCTCTTCGGCAAACGATGCCCTCCAGACCTTCAGGGCCCTTATCGATGAAAAATCCGCACTGGGTGTCGATACGTCTGCAGCCGAGGCGCAATACAATCAGGCGCAGCAGCAGATTGCCGCTGCCCAGGCCCTGCCAACCAGCCAGTATGCAGATGCGATGAACGATCTCACTTCAGTTAACAACATAATCAAGACCGGTGAGACCGCTCTTGACCAGGCATGGGCGCAAAAGGCGGTTGCAGATGCCCAGACCATTTTAAACCAGGCAAGCAGCGAGATTACCTATCTCCAGGTAAACATGAGCCTGTCGAATGACGTGAGGTTGTCCCCTATCGTAACAGAGCGGGAGATTGCGACAAGCTATGTTACCAATGCCAATAATGCAATTACCAGCGGAAATTATGACCAGGCACGCACCATTGCCCAGCAGGCCTTTGATGAAGCAAACAAAACATATAACGATGCGTCTGCCCTCAACCAGACCGTGCATTCCTCCGGGTTAAACCCGTTTGCCGGAATCGCCGGCATCGGGAGCATTCTCAGTTCCGGCATTCTGGTCATAGTTGTTGGTGTAATTGTCGTCGTGCTGGTTGTTGTCGGAATCATTATTTACCGTAAACGCTCACGCTGGGACGAGCTCGGTTAACCATTCCATTCATCATCTTTTATCATTCGTTCTTCGGGTCAGTGTGGTAGTTCTTCAACCCCAAAATTGCGCATCCCTTGACGGTGATGAGGATATCACACGGCGCACTGTCAAAGACCGGAGTTTTTCCACAATGGAATCGCAGTAGTACCGGTAAAAAGACAAATCCGGTAAAAAGGAAAATCTGATCATACCGAAATACAAACAACGCATGAGTTCAGTTATGCCGGTTGCCGGGTAAAAACGTCGAGATTGATACTTCCCATTGTTCCATCACGGTAGAAGTAATACACCGGCAGGCGGTTCTCATTATCGTAGATGGAGAACCAGTAATCCAGCTTGTAGGTCGTTTTAGTATATCCCGGCAATGAGGGGTAACTGGCACCATCCCACAGGATGATTATATCCGGGTTATCCTCAAGGAGGGTCTGTTCATCGACAACATCGCCATAAAAAGTGATCTTGTTCCAGCGATCGCCCCGGTAATACCATGGGAGCGGCCAGTAATTCTTTGAGGCAAGAACAATATGATCGGAATTATCCATCAGCTGCATTACCTGCCGCATTTCCTCAGAGTTCTGCACCTGCACGATCGGTTCGTTGATATCGGCAGGAATAAACGCGACATGCCAGGTCATCAGGAGGAGGAACCCGCACCCGATAAGGGCAAGGACGATCTTCTGCCAGTTCAACCGGTACACGGCAACAAAGCACATCGGGAGCAGCTGGTGGATGATCAGCCATGGCACTTTCTCACCAACGTACGCATAAAATGCCATAGAGAGGAGCATCCAGTAAATGCAGAGCCGGAAAAATTCTTCGCTCTTTGAAGAGACCTGCGGAGACTGCAGCTGCCGGATGCTAGCTTCAGCAAGTTCGCCGGTGGAAAGACCGAAGCGCCGGAAGTAAAGCCAGTTTTTTATGCGCCGGAAGAACAGACCAGCGGTGTCCCCCGCGAGAATAAACTGGAGGGTGCCGATCATGGCAAGGATGAAAATCGGGACCTCGTAGAGAAGGAAGAGGGGGATATAGAAGAACCAGGGCCCACCCAGCCGCTGCTGATTGGACATCGCCACCCAGTGATCTACCGCCTGGTACCAACCGGTGGTATTTATCTGGAAGTTTTGTCCCACCAGCGTCTCTGGATGGGCGCCAAATGCCGAGTAGAGGACAACCAGTATCCCGGCGATGATGAGCAGGCAGAGGGCAAGGTCTTTTTTCCATTGCACCGGGAGAGTGAATTTCTTTCTCCATATTGCAAAGATGAAAAATGAGGCAAATATCATGATGATGATCGGCATCTCTTCCTTGCAGCAGAGCCCGCCTGCTGCCGCGACTGCGGCAATTATGGCAAAGCGTGATTGTTGCCTCTCGAAGTAATAGAGCAGTGCGACAAGCAGGAGCAGGGTGAAAAAGAGCATAAAGATATCGTGGCGGAGGAACCGCGAGAAATAGACCATGTCCGGGGATATGGCTATGAACAACGCCGCGACGAGCGTCTGCGCCCTGCTGAGGTAACCCAGCTGGTAAATACCATAGACAAGCGGGACGAGCAGAGTACCGAACAGGGCCGGCATCAGCCGTGCGACGAGATCCGAAGCACCGAAAAGGGAGAACATCCCCGCTGTTATGTAATAGAGAAGGGGGCCGTGATAACTCGGATCATAGGCCCAGCTGCCGGTTGTCAGGAGCGTATATGAAAACCAGGAATGGATGGCCTCGTCATGGTGAAAAAGTTTGAGGTCCAGCTGCCAGAATCGGACAACAATGGCAATCAATAAAATAAGAAGGAAAATTCTTTCAAAAGTAAAAACGCGTTTTATCTTATCGGAAAATCCAGCGGCCTGCTGCACGCCGCACCCTCAACTCTCCAGTACGATCTCAATGCCGATGTCTTTTGGTACCTGGATGCGCATCAGCTGGCGGAGGGCGCGTTCATCTGCATCGATATCGATGAGCCGCTTGTGAACACGCATCTGCCAGCGGTCCCAGGTGGCAGTCCCCTCTCCATCCGGGCTCTTGCGGATCGGTACAATTAGCCTCTTTGTCGGGAGCGGTATCGGACCAGCCAGATTCACCCCGGTGCGTTCGGCAATTTCACGGATCTTGTTACAGACCATCTCTACCTTGTTGAAGTCTGTCCCTGTCAGGCGGATTCTGGCTTTTTGCATGACGTTCACCAAAAATATATTATCTCATCTGTTTCTGCTGGATGGCAATACACATGCCAGCGGCGATCGTTGAACCCATATCGCGGACGGCAAACCTGCCCAGCTGCGGAAGTTCCTTGACGTTCTCGATGACCATCGGTTTGGTCGGCTTGATCTGGACAATTGCCGCATCACCGGTCTTGAGGAACGTGGGGTTTTCTTCTTTGGTCTGGCCGGAACGCGGGTCGAGTTTCTTCTTGAGTTCGACGAACGTGCAGGCCGTCTGGGCGGTGTGGCAGTGGAAAACCGGGGTATAGCCGACGGTTATCGCGCTCGGGTGCTGGAGCACGACAATCTGTGCCGTGAATTCATCGGCAACAGTCGGCGGCTGGTCTGCGGGACCACACACGTCACCACGGCGGATGTCACCCTTGCCGATACCGCGGACGTTAAAGCCGACGTTGTCGCCGGGGACCGCCTGCGGGATCTCTTCATGATGCATCTCGATCGACTTGATCTCACCGTCCTTGTTGGCAGGCATGAACGAGACCTTCATCCCCTTCTTCATCACGCCGGTCTCGACACGGCCGACCGGTACCGTGCCGATACCGCTGATGCTGTAGACATCTTGGATTGGCAGGCGCAGCGGCTTATCAACAGGTTTGTCGGGTTCCTTGAATGTGTCGAGTGCCGTTACGAGGGCAGGACCCTTGTACCACGGGGTCTCGGGGCTGTTCACCTTGATATTGATACCGTTCAACGCACTGATCGGGATAAAAAGAGTCTCTTCGGGTTTATAACCGACCATCTTAATGAGGTCGGAGAGATCCTTTTTTACTTCGTTGAACCGCTTCTCGTCATATTTCACTGCATCCATCTTGTTGATCGCAATAATAATCTGCGAAATGCCAAGAGTACGGGCCAGAAATACATGTTCTTTGGTCTGCTCCATGACACCGTCGGCGGCTGCAACGACGAGGATTGCAGCGTCGGCCTGTGATGCACCGGTGATCATGTTCTTGACAAAGTCCCGGTGTCCCGGACAGTCCACGACCGTGAAGTAATATTTCGGCGTGTCGAACCTCTTGTGGGCGATATCGATTGTGATACCTCTTTCACGCTCTTCCTTGAGGTTGTCCATTACCCAGGCAAATTCAAAAGTAGCCTTACCCTTTGACTCGGCCTCCTTACGGTAGGCTTCGATGATATGTGCAGGTACTGCACCGGTTTCGAACATCATTCTTCCGACAAGAGTTGATTTCCCGTGGTCGATGTGTCCGATAATAGCCAGATTCATATGGGGCTTTTCAGATGCCATTCATGTTCCTCCAAACAGGTGGGACTGTCCGCATGTTGTCAGTCTATGCGAGTATTACATATATGAGACCCATCTATATAAAATATTTCGATGTACAGGAGATATTTTTCAGGTGAAAATTCTCCATCGATATTCTCATATCGTTTGGAGGAGATCAACTGTTTATGAAGACCCTTCAGTTCAAGCGCGATCCCGCAAAAGGCCGTGTCACCGTTGCCTGTGCGGACGGGAATGTTTCGGTATACAGCCATTGCGCGTACTGCGTCCACTGCCAAGGGGTCTGGGTGGGAAAACGCCTGAACCTGGCACCTCAGGCGCGTGCACTCGCCGATCTCCGGAGCGGGGGAGGCGGGGATGATACCCTGATGAATGCCGCTATGATGTTCAACACGCTCGTTGGTGACGGGACTGCAGTTGAATGCAATGATGATGGGAATGAGGGCTTCCGTAGACTCTTCTGACAGGATCAGGATCTCGCCGGTGATTGGGGGCAGGCCTGAGTATTCCGCGGGATCAAACCAGCGCAATCGCAAGAACGATCGCGGCACGGGTAATCTCGTGGGTTGCCCCGACAACATCCCCGTTAATCCCACCAAACAACTCTTCTGAAACCCGCAGCATGACGGCCGGGCAAGCGATCATAATGATCGCTGCCGTTGCAAGTGCAACCGGACAAATCGGTAGGAAGATAAGGGGCAGGCAGGCAAGGAGTGAGAGGAACGGGAAATATGGTCGGGCGAACCCGTGGAGGTACTGGTGAATTCCCTCCTTGAACGGAGGACCATACGCAGTGAGAAATGCCATGGAAAACTTCGCACCGACCTCGCCGATGATGACTGCCGGCACGATCCATGGGACTGCAGTAAACCCGGCGAAGAGAAGAAGGGTAACAAGAAAGCCCGCGGCAATACCGCCGGCACCGACGTACCGGTCTGTGAGTGCCCTGACTCTCTTCTCCCGCTCGCCATGAACCATGAGAGCGTCGCCGAGATCGAGAAGGCCGTCAAAGTGGTGGGCGCCTGAGAGGAGGATCACACCAGCTGTCGCCGCCGCCGCGGCGATCACCCGGTCATGGATGAAGAAGACCGGCAGCGCAACCAGCAGGCCGATCACGTAACCGGCGACAGGAAGAAGGTAGGAATGCCGCGCAAATCGTTCAAAGTCCTGTGGTTTTCCAAGGGGAAGAATGGTGGTGAACTGGAGCAGGGAACAAACGGTCTTCATACGCATTCACTGTAGAGGCGGGATGTGCAGCCGGCGATCAGCCCGGCAATCGCATCGTCGAGGAACGGTCCTAGGGAGGAGAGAATCCCTGGTTTTTTCTGGTCATACCGCGTGAATTCGAACCGGGCATACGTTCCCCCGATGCATTCTGCAATTGCCATGCCGATAATCTCATCGCTCAATAAGAAAACGGGGTCGTCAGCAATTTCAGAGTTTTTCCGTTTCTCGTACAGTTCTTCTTCGAGCAGTATTGCGCCAAGGATGAGCGAGGATACATTGGGATCATCGAGATATTTTTGGATCTTCTTTTTAATCTCTCCGGCGGCCTGCTGCTCCGGCATGCCGTGGGAGACGTACAGGCCCATTGCCGCCTCCACAATGGCATCGAGCGTTATTCTCTTCTTTTCCAGCCTCTCTTCGATCTCGAACATCAGAACAAGTATAGTGATGATCCCCCTATTAGAGGCTTGTGAAGTGGAGGGGCACCGATATCTTCAAGCAGGACGATGAGAAGAACATATGAGCGGATCACCATGGTTTTTCTCTCCAGGACCCCTGACATAAATTTTTCAAAACCCGTTTTTTGCGGTATACTGGCAAATACCCTCCTCTCTACGATCCCTGGGATATCCGGTGCAGGGCCCTCCGCAGAAAAGACCCTGCTTACACCAGTCCTTGATGCAGAGCTTATCACGTACGGTTGTATTTCCAGTACGCCCCTGAAACCCAATACACCGTCCGGTTGTCCTACACCCGCATCCATCACCAAAGCGATGATGGAACTGACCGGTGTTAAACCGCTGTTTATTAACGCCGGCCTCTTTCACCCGCCCACGGTCCCCGTGCTTGCCGCCGGCGGATATGTCGGCGAAGATCCCCGGCAGGGGGATGCGGTTCCTCAGGCTTTTGATCTTTTTGCCCAAGGAAAGCGGATCGGTGCATCCCTTTCTGCCTGCAGTGACCTGCTCGTCCTGGGCGAGTGTGTCCCTGGCGGGACAACGACTGCCCTCTGTGTCCTGCGTGCCCTCGGTTGCCATGCCTGCGTCAGCAGCAGTTTTGTGGACAATCCGGTCAGCCTGAAGGAGGAGATCTGCGGCCGTGCTCTGGAAAAGATCGCCGGCCGTCACGTCTCTGATCCGCTCCAGATCATCAGGATGTTTGGTGATCCGATGATGCCGGTCGCTGCCGGGATCGCGCATACGTACCGGGGAAAGCTGGTACTTGCAGGAGGGACTCAGATGCTTGCAGTCTGCGGCATAATCAGGGCGCTGAACTCCAATCCCCCGCTTGTTGTGACAACTGTATATGTCCGGGACGATACCACCGCGAATGTTCCGGCCGTTGCAGAGGAGCTGGGTGCCGACATTATTTATGTCGATCCCGGGTTCGGGGATCTCGGGCATCCCGGGCTTGCACGGTACTGCATAGGGGAGGTAAAAGAGGGCATGGGCGCCGGTGGCGCGATGTTTCTTGCGTTCCTGATGGGGTTCACACCTGAAGAGATCCGGAATAAGATCTTTGCGACCGTTCATGCCTACAGCTGAACAGGCTTATAGCACTCCCATACCAATAGATGGGTAATGCTTCCCCTGTGTGTAGTCAATAATTATGGGCAGTTCAACCACCTGATCCACCGCTCGCTCAGGGACATGGATATTGACGTCTCAATGATCCCCAACACGACACCGCCCGAGGTGGTGGCCCGGGAGTGCAGGGGGATCATCCTCGGAGGAGGACCGGCGATCGAACGGGCCGGGAATTGCGGCCAGTACCTTGATCTCGGCCTGCCAGTGCTGGGGATCTGCCTGGGGCTTCATATCATTGCAAAAAAATTCGGCGGTGACGTTCAACCGGGGAAGAGCGGGGGATATGGATCAGTTGAGGTGGACATTCTGGAGCCTGACGAAATTCTTCATGGATATCCTGCAAAAGTCCCGGTCTGGGCATCCCATGCAGACGAAGTTTCACGGATGCCAGAGGGTTTTACCCTCCTTGCACGTTCACAAATCTGCAATATTGAGGCAATTGCACAACCGGAAAAACGGATCTTCGGTCTCCAGTGGCACCCGGAAGTGAGTCATACGTTTGAAGGGACGCGGGTATTTGCCAACTTCAACAGGATCTCGCTTGAAAATGCCGGAAAGTAATCGTTTTTTGTCTCCGGATTCCCGGGTATATACATCTGAAATTGACGCTCTGGCAGAAAAAATCCGGGCTGCCGGGTTTGCCTGTCTCCGCTGCGGGTCATGCTGTAAGAGCGAAGCCGGAGATTCGGGCATTGTGATGGTCGGCCCTGATGAGATCCGGGCCATCATGTTACAGTCCGGTCATTCATGGAAGGATATTGCAGAACCCTACCCGGAGGTAATCAACGGCAGATGTGGAGAAACGTTCACTATTGGCTGGGTCCTGAGACGGCACCACGGCCGGTGCCGGTTCTCCTTTCCGGGCAGATGTGAAATATACGAAACGCGCCCGTGGATCTGTGGGACATTTCCCTTTATGCTGAACTGGGACGGGCTGGTTGTCTCCTCCTGTCCCGGGGTGGGCAAGCCGATATCAATGGGTGATGCACGGAGACTCGCGGAAGATCTTATCAAGCGCAGGTTATTTGAGGAACAGGAATCTGAACTGGTGAAACAACAAATAAAGGCGTGCACAATCCCTTCCGGATCCCTTGTTGTTATCGATATCGATGGCCTGAAAACGGGAGATGGAACATGTTATCGTAGGTCTATGGCGTCCGGGGTCTTATGTCCAAAGAACTGTGATATTTTTTGAGATTGAAATGATTTTTGAAAACAAAATGAGGGACCACGTCCCCTAGCCCTGATAATAATTGGGATCTGCAATCGGCACGGTAAAGGTAGTGAAACGCCCCACCAAGTTTATCGTCTGGAAAGAATATGGTTGATTATGAAGAAGTTACTTCCATTGGCTTTTTTTTTGGTCGCCATAATGACGCTATTCCTTATATTCCCGGTTGCTGCCCAGAGTGTAAACGTAAATACCGTTATCTCCCAAGGAAATACGGTCTTCATTGGCGAACAGGGATTGGATGTGAGTAGCTTCTGCTCACCATCCTGTCAGATAGGTTGGTGGGCACCCGGGGCATCCATCGCCTCCAGTTCCCCTGATCAACAGTATTCCATTTCCAGTCCCTCCACCTTCTTTGTATCACCTGCAACATTCGGCTCTTATCCCGGTTCATGGTATCTCCTCCCCAGCAAAACGCAGGCCTTCATCGTGGCAGATCCGCAGCTGGCTCTTCGGGTTCAGGATACAAGCGTGAGCGTGGATGTCACTAACGGGTGGGTGTACCGTGGGGATACTATCGGTTTCCAGATTGATTCCAACCTTTATGCTATCTCCCAGAGAACTGGAGGGGGTTATGCACTCGTCACCATCTACGTCCAACCACCGACAGGTGGTACGTACGCGGCCCTGTATGATAGCTCTGGTAAGCTGAATAGGATTGATGACATTCAAATTCAATCAAACCCGACATATACTCTTGGTATCTGGGATACGAGTAATTCACTCTACCCTGCAGGTAAATACACGATCTGGGCAGAGTGCGACGTAAACCACATATATGATAACTATGGGATCTCCGGTAAAACCATCACACCGCAGATCAGTCTCCTTGACCAAGAACAGAACCCGCTGATCCGAGCAGGTGTCCCCACCACAAACACACTGGTTCCGACCACTACGGTTCGCGCCGCGACCACAATTACAGTAACTGTTACCACTACCGTGCCAGTAACAGCGGAGAGTACACCACCTCCAGTGATGACGACAAGCGCACCACTGCAAACTACATCAGCGGCCTTGGCAACCGTCACTACTGCCGGACCGATTACAACAAGGTCCCCCGGATTTGATTTGATCATGGCTGCACTGGCGCTTGCTGCAGATTTTGCAATCCTTCAAGTCCGACGATAATAACAGGAGGCCGGCAGGCCTCACTATATCCTTCTCTTTTTATTTCCCGAATCGAATGGCACTATCCGGAGATTCGGCAGATTGAAATATGGTGACAGGATTTGGCCGGAGGTCAATTCTTTCCCTAAGGTCTCTTGTCATGAAAAATCATCTCTCCGAAGTACTCCACATCCAGATTTCCCTTTCCTTCAAAACATGATGTCCATACCTTTTTATGGCCTGTTAAGCAAAATCCGATGTATGAACGTAGTAACCACCGTAATAAAATCACGACACAGCGTGAGGCAGTTCAAGCCCGATCCCGTTGATGACACTGTCATCTCAGACGCGCTCGGCTGTGCTGTTCATGCCCCGACTGCCATGAACCTGCAGCCATGGTTGATCGGGGTCATCAGGGATCAAAAGATCCTGTCAGCAATTGCAGGACTTGCGGATCATGGAAAATTTATCGCCGGATCTGCGGTCTGTTTTGCGGTTTTCGGGGAGAAAAATGCAAAATATTACCTGGAAGACTGCTGCGCAGCCACCGAGAACCTGATCCTCGCGCTCCAGGCTCATGGTGTGGGTTCGTGCTGGGTTGCCGGTGACAAAAAGGGGTATGCAGAACCGGTCCGGAAGTTGCTGGAGGTGCCGGACAAGTACACCCTTGTATCCCTCGTCCCCGCCGGTATCCCTGCGGATATCTCCATCATGCAGAAAAAAGAGACAAAAAAGATCGTGTTTTATGAGACATTCAAAAAAGAGTAGGCAAACGGGTACCTCCTGCCGGAGAGATTGCGTCATCCGATCAATTTTTTCCTGCCCTTAATAGGAACGATATACGACGGAACGGAATACCGTGAGAATTAGTTTTTAGCATTGCTTCATTGCCATGCCGTTTCCTTTTTTAAGCTAGGTTCGCATATACCGGTACTGAGAAAAAAATTCCCATTCCCCAACTAAAGTATTGAGTGAGCAACTACGACAATTCAGGATCATTCAGAGTTAAGCTGCAAACGTCATTTCATTTTTCTCGCAATCCTTAAACCTACGGTGCATCACACCCTTATTCATGAAAAAGGCGGTCCTGCAGGTTGCACTCGATGTTCTGGAACTCAGGCGGGCAGTACAGATAGCCAGTGAAGCGGTTGCCGGTGGTGCAGACTGGATTGAGGCAGGAACACCGCTGATAAAGAGCGAAGGGATGAATGCCGTCCGCAAGCTGCGCGATCAATTTCCAGGTACTACACTTGTTGCGGATATGAAAGTAGCAGATTCAGGAACTATTGAAGTGGAGATGGCGGCAAAAGCCGGGGCTGACATCGTATGCATCCTTGCCGATGCTGACGATTCTGTCGTTTCAGAGGCCGTCAGGGCAGCCCGACTCTACGGCATCAAGGTGATGGCCGACCTTATCAACGTTCAGGATCCGGTAAATCGCGCCCGGGATCTCGAGTCGCTGGGCGTTGATATCATCGGCGCCCATGCCGGGATCGACCAGCAGATGATCGGCAAAAGTTCGCTGGACCTGCTCGTGAGTCTGAACGGGCAGGTCAGTATCCCCATCGCTGTTGCCGGGGGGCTTGATGCAGCGAATGCCGCAGATGCAGTCCGGTGCGGTGCAGCGATCATTATTGTTGGCGGTTGGATCGTTCGTTCTGCCGATGTCACCGCGTCCACCAGAAAAATTCGGGACGCAATTGATCACCTTTCCATCCAGGTCCCGGAAAAGAGAGATCCGGATGAAGAGATCCGCGGCACCCTGATGCAGGTATCTGCCCCTAACATTTCCGATGCCATGCATCGGAAGGGGGCAATGACCGGCATGATATCGATCTGCGGTAACGTGAAAATGGCAGGAAGGGCGGTGACGGTGCAGACCTTTGCCGGGGACTGGGCAAAACCGGTGGAGGCCATCGATATTGCGGAAAAGGGTGATGTGATCGTCATCAACAACGATAGCGGTACCCATGTAGCGCCGTGGGGTGAACTTGCCACCGCCAGTTGTATGACAAAAGGTATTTCCGGTGTTGTCATTGACGGCGCCGTCAGGGATGTCGATGATATCCGTGCGATGAAATTTCCCGTCTTTGCCCGGGCAGTTGTTCCGAATGCAGGAGAGCCCAAGGGGTTTGGCGAAATCAATGCAGAGATCAGCTGCGGCGGGCAGTATGTGCGTGCCGGGGATTGGATCATTGGTGACGAAAGCGGTGTTGTTGTTATTCCGCAGGAACGTGCCTACGAGATCGCCCGACGGGCTCTTGAAGTCAGGAAGACCGAGGAACGCGTCCGCGAGGAGATACGGCGGGGCAGCACCCTGTCGCAGGTGTCCGAACTGATAAAATGGGAAAAGAGGTAATAAAATCAGTTCAGTGAAAAACGGATCGCTCCAGGAGCGTCGCACCGGATTGCAGGATCTTTTCGATGGCGTTCTCTACTTTATCGACCCGGAGGATCAATACAGCGGCTTCCTTGCCGGAATAGGCATAGGAATAATCGATGTTGATGCCGGCATCCCCCAGCACTTTGGCAATTTCAAAAAGCCCTCCCGGTTTGTCTTTCATGCGAACCGCGATGACATCGGTAAATGCAACGTTGAACCCGAGTGAGGATAACTTCTCATACGCCTTTTCCGGGTGATCCACCAGTGCTCTCACGACACCAAAGCCGTTTGCTTCGGCAATGCTGAAAGCAAGGATATTGATATTTTCCTCTCTTAGCGCCTGTGCGATGGATGCGAGCCGGCCCGGACGGTTTTCCGAGAATATCGAGATCTGCTTGATCACGAATTTTTTTGTGTCCATTTACAACGACCTCTTATCAATTACTTTTTTCGATTTTCCTTCAAATCTTGGCAATGATCCTGGTTCCACAAGTTCCACGTCGGCATTTACGTTCAGCGCATTCCTGAGCCGGTGTTCCACCTTCTGCTGGATCTGTATGAGATCGGTGATCTTATCGCTGAACGATTCCGGCTTGAGTTCGACACGCACCAGCATCTCATCAAGCGCACCCTTCCTGTCGACAACGATCTGGAAGTGCTGGCCCACTTCAGGGATCGTCATGAGGGTATATTCAACCTGGGACGGGAACACGTTGATGCCGCGGATGATCAGCATGTCGTCCACCCTGCCCTGGATCCGCTGTACCCTGGGATGTGTCCTGCCGCAGGGACAGGTACCGTTATCTACCATCGAGATGTCCCCGATACGATAGCGAACCATGGGAAGTGCCTCTTTCTGGAGGATGGTGATAGTCAGTTCGCCTCTTTCACCGGGTCCGAGCGGTTCACCGGTCTTTGGATCGATTATCTCCACATAGGCAATATCCGACCAGACATGAAAGCCCTTCTGTTCCGTGCATTCGGTAAACATGGGGCCGGAAATCTCACTGGTTCCGTAAATATCGTAAGCCTTTATTCCCAGCCAGTTTTCCATGCGGGTACGCATCCCGTCTGTCCACGGCTCTGCCCCGAGAATCCCGGTCCTGAGTTTTGTATCTTTTTTGATATCGACTCCCATCTTTTCTGCCATTTCACCGATATGGAGCAGGTATGACGGTGTGCACGCAATTGCTGTTGTGCCGAGGTCCTGCATCAGTTCAATCTGGCGTTCCGTATTTCCGACGCTGGTAGGGAGCACAGTCGCACCAATCCGTTCTGCTCCATAGTGTAACCCGAGTCCCCCTGTAAACAGCCCATAACCGTAGCTGTCCTGGAGCACGTCTCCTCTTCCTAAGCCGATCGATGTCAGGGCACGAGCGAGCGAGGTTGTCCATATATCCAGGTCGTGCTGGGTATAGCCGACGACTGTTGGTTTTCCGGTCGTGCCGGATGATACGTGGTAACGGACGAGATCCTCCTGGGTCGCCGTGAAGATCCTGTCCGGGTAATTATCCCGCAGGTCCCGCTTGAACATAAAGGGGAGTTTTGTGATATCGGATAATTCCCGGATATCATCCGGATGGACTTTCTGCTCTTTCATCCGGTCATGATAGAATGGCGAAAAGCTGTACAAGCGGCACACAAGGCTTTTCAACAGTTTATATTGCATTTTTCGGAGATCGACGTGCGGCATCTCTTCGATCCGCGGGTCCCAGCACGGCATTATGCTACCCCCTCCGGTCGATGACACGTTTTGCCTTCAGCTCAAATCTTGGGAGCGAACCGGGTTCGACCAGCTTCACGGTCGTCCGCAACTCAAGTGCGTCCCGGAGTTCCTTGACAACTTTCTTCTGGATCTTCGCCAGATCTGCAAGTTCTCCGTGGAACGAGTCTTTGTTCATCTCAACATCGATTGTCATCTCATCCAGATGATTTACCCTGTCCACGTATACCATAAACTGCTTCCCGACCTCAGGAATGCCGAGCAGGACGTGCTCGATTTGGGACGGGAAGACATTGATCCCCCGTATAACCAACATGTCATCGCTCCTGCCCGTGATACGGGCGATCTTCGGCATCCTCCCGCAAATACAGCCGTCCTCCAGTTTCATGGTGATATCCCCCGTACGGTACCGTATGAGCGGCATCGCCTCTTTTACCAGAGGGGTCACCACCATCTCTCCCCGTTCGCCCTCACCAAGAGAATCGCCGGTTTTGGGATCGATAATCTCGACGAGATAGGAATCATGCCATATGTGCAGCCCGTCATGTTCCGGGCATTCAAACGCCACACCGGGGCCGAAGAGCTCGGAAAGGCCGTAGGAATCAAAGGCCTCCACGCCAAGCCGGTTCTCGAGTTCCCTGCGCATCGTCTCTGACCATGGTTCTGCCCCGAACATACCTGTTTTGAGGGACTCAAGCGATATCTTGGACTCCTCAGCAACTTCAGATAAATGCATCGCATAGCTGGGTGTGGCATGGATTGCCGTCGTCCCAAAATCATGGATCATTTCAAGCTGGCGTCTGGTGTTTCCGGTTCCGCTCGGGACAACGGTCATCCCAACCTTTTCGGCACCATAATGGAACCCGAGCCCACCCGTGAACATCCCATAGCTGATCATATTCTGAAATACATCACCTTCACCCAGTTCGATCATCGTCATATTGCGGGCGATCAGGTTTGCCCAGGTATTGAGATCATTGCGAGTATACCCGACTACGGTTGGTTTTCCCGTGGTGCCTGAGGTGGTATGGATCCGGATGATCTTTTTTAAAGGGACAGCAAAGAACCCGAACGGGTAACCGTCTCTTAAATCCTGTTTTTTTGTAAAAGGAAGCTTTCGGATATCATCAAGTTTCCTGATCTCCGCGATTCTTACGCCTGCTGCGCTGAATTGTTTCCGGTAAAATTCCACATGTTCTACCTGGTGCAGGGTCTTTTTCAGACGCTTCAACTGAAGAGCCTGCAGATCACCAGATGTAAGTGTTTCGTTTTTTTTATCCCAGAACATCTGCACCCTCTGTTATGCTGTTACATGACATAGTATTTATGGCACGTTATTTTGTTTATACTTCATTATTTTTCCTAAGAGCCGGCTACTCTTCGTCCTGCCGAAAAAGTCCTCTTGTTGCCTGCACGGATCGTGGTGCCAGAAGACGATGCTTTAATCAGGGAAGAAATGGTAGTTATTAAATTAATTCAAACGATTCACCGGGAATGTATGTCAAGAGAGATCCCGTGGCTGGCCATTTACGGGTTCGGTGCCCATATCAAGTCCACGCAAAAAAATCTCATCATCCTCAAAAAAGGTGTAATTAAGGAATATTCCCTTGACGATATCAAGAATCTTCTGGTCATTGGCGGCCACACGATCAGTTCAGCCACTCTTGTACACCTCATAAAAAACGGCGCATATATCTCTTTTTTCGAGCCTGACTGTACCCCGGTGGGAATTACCCGACAGTACGGCGACCGGAGTGATGAGGAGATCCGGAACATGCAGCAGGGATTACCAAGTCACCGGTACGCGGTTATACTTGCACAGGCCACGGTAAAGTCCCATCTTATTGCTATCGAAAAGCTCCAGGAAAAACTGGGCATCAGGATATTTTATGAAGGGGAATCAGAGTTTCTCCACAAATCTCTCAAGGAGCTTGAGTACCTTGTCAAACTGGACGAAATTCGCAGGTTGTCCCGTCTTACATCTGATATGTATTACGAGATCATCTCCCGGGTCGTGCCGGCATCCATTGGCTTTCACCGGCGTACAATCCGGCCCCAGTGCGATCCGGTCAATTCGATGTTCTCATTGGGCTATTCGATCCTCTTTGGCAATTGTTGTGTCGCAGTTATCGGTGCCAGGATGGATCCGGATACCGGTGTGCTGCATGAAGGGCCCGGAGCCCTGATATATGACCTGATCGAACCATTCAAAGCAGAGATGATCGATCCGGTCGTACTGGACATTGCCTGTAATCTGCTTACATCCGATGACTTCGAACAGACTCAACACCGGTGCCTGCTCTCGGACGGGCTGGTACAGAAGATGACCGGTGCTTGGAAAACCACCATTGATAATAAAAAAATTGAAAAGCAGGTCGACAATTTTCTAAAAACGCTGATGAGGATGGATGAATTCAGAGTGATGTTTTAATCCGGCCATCGCTTTTGATGATCGAAAAATCCTCGTACATCTGGAATGAACGTTCCGAGGCTTTCAAGTTCCGTATGACCGCCCTCGGACAACTGTAGAGCATCGAAACGAATTTCTCGAGAATTATGGGTTCCGATGTGGCAAAGATCTGCACTTTCCCTTCGGGGAGATTCATCACCGTGCCTGTCACGTTCAGATCTGTTGCAATTTTTCGTACACACGCCCTGAACCCGACTTTCTGGACTCTTCCGGAGAT